>BNJT01002683.1_pt1 | contig 295460 bp, 368 predicted proteins | sample 8540491 | NCBI WGS metagenome assembly BNJT01 (sample SAMD00202455, study PRJDB9452) | human saliva metagenome | host: Homo sapiens | reverse complement strand
ACAGTTTATTGAAGAAAATTTTCGAGAACAGCCCCACACTCAATCTTTTTAATTACTGGATTCTGGCAATCTGAAGCCAGGTGATTTTATAGCTTTGGACAGATTTTCACCGAGAAGCTATCATAGTGTACTTTGGTTGTTGGAAAAGTTTCGCTAATATCTTGTAGCTGCAAGTACATTATACTGCTTCGACGAAAGAGATATGATAACTCAATAGAAAATGTCAAATTATCTAGAAAATAGAGCTTTCACAACACAAGATAAAATTGATTTCACTATTGGAATAGGGCGAAAAATTTAGAGAAAAATGAGCTGGTATTCTTTTGTTTAATAGCCAAGAATCATAAAGGGATAGAGAAGATTAAGCATATAATTGGTTGATATTTCACTAAATAATTTGCTATATATATATGCAACTTTTTAAAGGAGATTAAAATGTGTAACAAAAATAATCTAATATTACTTTCAATAGTTTCTCTGATATATATTACTTTTACCCCTCCTTATACTACTGGGAATCTTTTTGAGCTTCGATAATAAATTTTTATATCTAACTATAGGGGCTGCAATAGTTTATGTTGTATTAAGGATTATAGGATTCTAACAATCAGGAAACTAGGGATTACGACAAAAGGAACAAGGGAGTCTATTAGTTATACCAATCACAATTATTTTAACGATACTGGGCCTTAATATTGATATGTTTTAGAATATCTCGCTTTTCACCCAACAGGAGACAATTTTGGTTTTACTCTATTTTATCTTTTTATTTCTCTCCTGTTCAAGAGTTTTTGTATAGAGGGCTTTAAATATCAATATTCAGAAGAATGAACCTAAGCGACTCTTGGAATTGGGGGAATTTCCCATCATTGTTATATAGCTTTTGTTCATTATATATAGAGATTTTATAACTTGCTTATTAACGCTCATTATTGGATTAATTTGGTATAAAATTATGATCGTAATCTTATAGGTGTAGGTTTAAGCGCTGCTGTTTTAGGAACAATTACGATTTTGCTGGAATTATTGATTGAGTGGTATGATTGAAAATCAATATCAAAGAAATTTTTAATGTTAATCTCTATTATACACGGTGGATTTATATATATTTCCTTTGACAAATGAAAGAAATTGTGATGGCAGAATCTCTTTTACTATTTTTCTATATTATTGTTTTCGTTCTGTATGTTTATTAGAGTTCTTCAATCCCAAGTTCTAGCAGCTATAAGATATGAAGAATTATGGAATGTAAAACGCTAGATATTTTATAATTTTTATAATTGCGGGATTTGAATATTTTCATGCTTCATTTTATTGTAAATCTGCTTGGACCTATTCCTTATTGCTAATTACATTTTGCGTTAATTGGCATTTTTAGGCTATATCATCACCTTCTTCTTATCAAGAAGAGAAAATTTATAGAGGGCGCGTATATCCGTGGGTTAAATATTTTTATTCTGTTAGTTATCGCAGCTATCTCCGTATTAGGGATATTAAGTAACACCACTTTATCATATTCTATAGCATATTTATTTCAACAGTTTTCTGATTGTAAATATATATTTCTCTATTAAATTAGGTATGAAATCGACATATAGGCGCGCTTAATGCGTCAGTCTGAAACAAATAAACAGATAAAGAATATTGAAAAATATTGAGATATAAATACAAAGTCTGTAACAAAAAGATTGGTCATTTTAGAAATAATTTTTGTTACAGATTATTTCGTCTATTGCTTATAATTTCCTCTCAAAAAGCCTCAGATAATACAATGTTTTTCTTGATATTGTGGTAAAATTGTAAGGAGGATAGAGGTAAAATAGATATGAATTATATTACAAATGTAACTAAACGAGACATCTACGACTTATTTAATAAAGGTGTTAGTAATGCATTATTCTTTGAAGAAGAAAGTTCTTTTTATCCGTACTACAGGAGCGTTTGAAAGTTGATTTTTAGGGAAGGCTTTACGATTTAGAAAATATTGAGCTATGATGAGAGATTTAAAAATGCAGCCGGAGACATTTGGCAGCATAGAGTGAATAATGATGACTACCCTGAAAACTGGGTATTCAAAGACAAGGTTTTGGATTATTAGACGGAAATGATAAAGCATTCCTTGATTTTATTTGAAATCTTTCTTTCATCCAGAAGTCAGAGACGATAATAAAAACTGGGGAATTTACTAGAATCTATTAATTCATTGCTAAAATCAGATGCTACGTGAACTCTATCCAGAAAGTCAAATTTCTGGACGAGATGTTTACAGCTGGCGAAATTATCGCTCAAACCTGCACTCTTTATTCCTTCTCTTCTGAAAGAAATAGAGCTTATTCTCCAACAAAAGATACCCCTAAAGCCTTTACAAACATTGTGACGTCAACTATTCCAGCTACTACTTAAAAATAATGAAAAATCTTTACTTTTACAGACGAAACTGGATGGAATTACACTCAAACAATTAATGAAAGTAACCTTTGATAATACAAAACAATTCCTATACTCCAAAAAGCTTTTAGAGATGAGAATACGTGAAACTGAGGACCTTGAAGAATTTATCATGCCACCTCACCAAAGTCTGTCCTAGAATTTTCATTGAATCTCAACAATGTTCTAATGAGACATTCCAAGAAAAATTAACGTATTATTTAAGCTGAACGATGTTAATACTACTATAATTAACAATGAATTCTCAATTTCAGGAGTAATATAGGTGCAAAGCACCTAGGATTTAATCAAGGAAAGGGGGATTCAGGAATTATTATCTGATGCACATCAATTTTATTTGGAGGTAATTTTCAGTTGCTACTGAAAAATTATGGATGTCTTTGAGCGCCTAAAACTTTTTATTCACCAACCCTAGACAAGAAACAATATGTTGAAAAATTATAATTCAGATGAGCTAGGGGAACAAAATATTCAAACTGTTTTTGAAGACGAATTTAAAAACTAACAAAATTAGGGAAATATGTTTAGAATCCACCATGAAATTGGTAAAATAGATATTATTGATGATAGACATTTTGAATATTTATACAATCGTTGCTTCAACTTTAATGGCAACCGCATTAAAGTTTTATATAATAAACATACTAATATTCGCCGCTAATTGTATAAAATAGTAATCAAAATTCGGATATTTTTAGTTTTTATCGTATAATGGTGTTTTTCTATTATGTGATGATTCTGTGTTTTGAAATCCCTAGTTGTGTTGTTTTTCTTCAAAATAAAACCACCTGCTATAGTAAAGTAAGGAGGAAAATGTAGAAAAGCACATTGAACAATATCAAAATGAAGATTCTATTACTATCGGCTATGCGAGAGTTAGCTCAACAGATAATCGGCAAGAGTTGGGGGCCATCTGTTCAAAAAGAAGCACTCTGCTTTATGGACAAGCTCTATATCGAAAAAGATTCTAGGTGGAATCAGAGAGACAACAGCTTGACAAAGCGTTAAAATTAGCGCTAAAAATTATGCTAAACAAGGTGTTAAAAACAGATTTTGCTGTGTATAAATTGGATAGACTTACAAGAAAGATGCTTCATCTCTCTCTGCTATCATTGAAGATTTAATCCAAACATGGTATTCATCTTCAATCTATTCATGAAAAATATTGGAAACAGATCTTTAACTGGAAAAGTGTTTGATGTTGGGTTATGTTGCAGAATGGGAGCTTCAAGCCATTTCTGAACGCACTAAAGACGGACTCGTAAAGCTAAAGAAAAGGTGTGAAACTGGTAAAAGGGTTGCCTAAAGATACACCGAAATACAAATAATCGAGCAAATACCTACTGAAAAGAATTGTTCAGTGCAACATTGCGAACCAGCTGAATATTTCTACCGCAACCATATATAATGTGCTAAGGGCGCAATAGTATTCAAATAAATAGAAAAATCACCCATAACTGATTGACAACTCTCAGAAAAATAGTACATTAAACTTATCAACAGTTTTAGCAAACGGTCGTCAACTAAAACAATGAAAAATAAAAAATGCCACTCAACAAGGTAACCAAAACACCTTATTAAATCAGCATTTTGAAATATATATTGATAACCTTGATTGTTTTTAACAAACGACCGTTAACTAAAAACAAAGCTCAACCCTATTGTAGCAGATTTTTGAGTGAAAAATAAAAATGGAGGTATTTCGTATTAAAATAAATACGATTTTATACATGGCAAATGCTTAGAGGTTTTATTAAGGAGAAAATATGGGTTTTAATAATTGCAAATTATTAATGGGATTTTATGGTTTTATTAGAAAATCTGACATTGATAAATACATAAAAACAAGAATTAGCGATGAAAATTCTTTGAGAAATCGAAAGAATTCGCTTGGAAGTAATGGCTGATATTAACGAGCTGGTGGACGAATGGCTTCGGCAGACCGTGAACAGTATATCAGTCTAACTCAAGAAAGAGAATCACTTCAAGAAACTTTAGAGACAATTGAAGCAAGTATTCCGAGCTCTGGAGTCAATTTTGCAGTGAGAGTTGATTCTTCAGGTGAAGACTGGAAATCGATAAGAACTTTGAACCTACGACGTTATTCTGGACTTACATTAGAAAGAATTAGCACAGATTGCAGGCATTGTGCTATAAAAGATCCAAATAGAAAGAGGTTTTATTATGGGAAACCCTAATGAATGGTACTGTGCTTGTGAACGTGCTTTAAGTGGTAATAAATGTGACTTTGTGTAAAGAAGCTATTTATCATAATCTTTCTACCATAGGTGTGAGTATGGAACTTGTCAAAAAGAAATTCGGTTGAGTGATAAATACGATTAAACTAATTCTAAAACTCATTTCAGCAACTATTGAATGTCCTATTTGCGGACGACAAACAAGCGACCGACCAGAAACGGTGTAGCCATTGCGGTAATAAACTATAGGAGCATAAATATGACTGGAAAAATGCACAAAATGCCAAGAAGTTTTATGGTTTTATGCAGAAGATAGAGAGCGTGGTAAAAGTAATAAAAAGTTTGTAAAAATCCTAATTGTACAATGTATAATTTTCAAATTTCCTTTAGTGAACGATAATTGAATATATGAAAGAAAAGACGGCTCCATTTTTGAACTGTCTTTCAATTCACCTGCAGATGTGTGAACTCAGATTATTTTTATAGTGCTGAGTGTCAGCCAGTCTTTTAGAGGACTTTATTTAATAGGACAGATCCTGTTCTATATGGATTTCATGAATATATTCAAGATCAATACTTTCGAGTTTCTCGAGTTTTTCAATCTGTAGTTTTATATCCATATCTACCTCACTTTTTGACCCAAATGAATCCCTTCGCGAGAATCGATTACGAAAAAGTTTAGCAGCTCATTAACGTGGTCCGAGTTTTTCATCTTTAAGGGCTATGACCCATGACATTTTTCTCAGGATTTCTTCATTTCTTACATTAATTTTCTGAGACGAAGATTCGGCCACTTCAGTTTTCCGTGATTAACTAAATTTGCAATACTTTTGCTTTTGCAAAAATATTTTGTGCTAAAACTTCCGAAGAAGTAATTGTAAGTTACGTGTGTTTCACTAAAAGACACCATCCTATGATACTTCTTTTGAAGAGATCATCAATTATATCAATTTTTAAAGTCAAACCATGGTATAATATAAATCAATGGCTATTGAAAGAAATTTATTGATGCAAACTTTACATGATGACGAACCACAGAGCAGCAGGTGGAGATTTCTTTTGCGCCCAACGAGGTTTTGATGAATATATCGGTCAGGAGCGATTGAAAAAGAATTGTAAAGCTTGCGATTGACGCGGCACGTGGTGAAAGTATTGATCACGTCTTACTTTGGCCCACTCAGGACTAGGAAAAACTACAATGGCGAATGTTATTGCGCGAAATGGGTGCAAAATATTCGAATTACATCTGGGTCAACAAATCGAAAAAGCAGGAGATTTAGCTTCGATTATGACTGAATTTACAAGATGGTGATATTCTTTTTATTGATGAAATTCATCGCATGCCACGCGCCGAAATTGAAGAAATTCTTTATTCTGCAATGGAAGATTTTAAACTTGATATCGTGATTGGTAAAGGGCCGGCCGCACGCTCGGTTCGGCTGGATTTGCCGCATTTTACAGTTATTGGATGCGACAACTCGAACGGGAAGTTTAGCGGCGCCGCTTTAGAGACCGGTTTGGCTCATATCTATAGGTTAGAATTTTATACAGCCTAAGGAAATTTCGAAAAAATCATCTTACGTTCAAGCAATTTTATTGGGCAAGGTAATATTGAAAAAGAAGCTTCGGATATTCTCTCAACTCGAGAGCAAGATTAACACCGAATCAGCGAACCGCATTCTAAAAACGCGTTCGAGATTATGCAGACGTAAAAGGTGATGGGATTATCGATCCGAAAACGCTTGAAGAGGCCTTAGAAATGCTTGAAATTGATGAATTAGGTTGGATGCAGCAGATAGAAATCTATTAAAATCGGTTGATTGAAAAATTACGGTACGCGGCCAGTCGGCTTAAACACAATGGCAGCATTAACAGGTGATGAAAGCTGCAACGATCGAAGATTTTTATGAGCCATATTTTAATGCAGATTGGTTTTGCAAAGAACACCATCGAGGGAAATGAATTACAACAAAAAGCATTTGACATTTGAGAAAGGAATTCAAAAGATGAACGATAAGCAAAGCCTAGCCCAGAAATTTGAGGAGAAAAATCGCCCAGAAATCAGGGCGAAATTTAAGTTTCGAAAATAGTCTGGGCGCGCCAATTCTGAGTTCAGCCAGTTATGACAAGTAAAGTTCCTGCTGGCGATCCACGCATAATTAAAGCATCGCCACGAACAATCCGTGAAAAACTTATCCAGATATACACGGTTGATGAAGATGAATATGTGGTTTCTCTCGATGCGCCGATCATTCACTCGGCTATCTTTTAAATATTATTTTTAGTGCGTTTCATTGGTGTTTTGCTAATTAGTGCGTGGATCATTATCTGTTTTATGCCAAAATCCCACTGACCAATTCCTGCAAGCTTTTAAGCCACAAATTTCCTTTGATTTTTGGTTCAATTACAGTTACTTTTTAATTATATTAACTTATGTTAATTATGTTGTATATCGAGCAAATCGATTTGTGATTACAAACGAACGTGCAATTCAATGGATTTCGAATACGATTACAGAGCCAAAAAGCAGGTGATTAACCTGCAGATCGATTGAAGATATCTCTTATTCTCGAGAGGGAATTTTGCAACATTTTGTTTTGATTACGGAACTGTTAAATTAAGCACTGTTGGTGATGAATCAACTTACACTTTTCCATTCTCACCGAATCCAGACAAAAAGCAGAATTTTTAAGTGATATTGTTGAAGCGGCTCGCGAAAATCAAATGCTTTCTGATAAACTTTTTGAAGAAGGTGTAAAAATGAGTGTAAAAATAATAAAAACGGCTTTCAGAAAATTTAGTGAGCCGTTTTAATATTTAATTTCGAGATTTTTGATAAAATCACCTTCTTTTTTCTAATTTTGCTCGAAGTGTGAATTTTTACATTTACCGTTTTTCACAGTTGGTTGGTTCGTAGTGATATTCACTTTTCTTCATTAATTATAATTCCAGAAGGGTCAGTTGAGATTTGGTTCAATACCTTTAACGACATCTTCAGTTTGATTTTCAGGGATAATAGCCATTTTTCTTGTAATAAACTTCTTCAAATTATAATAAATTTCATTAATCGAAAGTTTTCGAATTTGATCGCGTTGAACTGCGAGAAGTTCGAATCTTTTGTATTGTAAAAATTACACCAACGACGATTAAAAATATAATTACAACACAAATTTCAATAACTGTAAAAACCAGATCTTCATATATTTTTATTAGAGACTCACAAAATTATGGTCTAATTAGTTTTGAATTTTGTCACATATGATAAAATGTTTATTGCTGGTTTTATGAAAATTAGTAAAGTAAAAATTAGGGGAATTGAAAAATGATTGAAATTCCAATTGGTAGAAATGCTGATGAGTGATATAGTCTACTGTAAAACTTTTGGATTAGATAGACGCCATAATGCAATTTACTAATCGTAAATTATCTGTAAATCAAAGAGCTAAAAATACAAAAATGCCCGTGGAGCAGTTTGCGAGGCAAAAGGGCTCAACAGTTTTTCTAATTATTTCTTTTCAAGGTTCATTTTGAGCCTTTTTCTTTTTCAAAAATAACCCTTTGAACATTTTACTAAAAATGTTAAAATAAAGATATTATTTTGAAGGAGAAAAATTTTTATGGCTAAAAGTCACAGATACAGGAATGGGTGAAGATGGTGAAAAACAAGCGCTAGATTTAGCGATTGCACAAATTTCGAAACAATTCTGGCGATGGTTCAATTATGAAACTTGGCGAAAATCATAAAGTTGATGTTGAACTTTTACCTTCAGGATGTTTAAGCCTAGATATTGCGCTTGGTGGTGGCTATCCTAAGGGGCGAATTATTGAAATTTATGGACCAGGAAAGTTCAGGAAAAACTACTTTAACACTCCATGCAATTGCTGAAATTCAAAAACAAGGTGGAACTGCAGCCTTTATTGATGCTGAGCATGCGCTTGATCCAGCTTATGCAAAAAGAAACTCGGTGTTGATACTGAAAACTTGCTTGTTGCACAACCTGATAATGGTGAACAAGCTCTTGAAATTACTGAAACTCTAGTGCGTTCAAATGCAGTTGATTTGATTGTGGTTGACTCAGTTGCAGCTCTTGTTCCACAGGCTGAAATTGATGCAGACATGGGTGATGCGCTATATGGGGCTTCCATAGCTCGTTTAATGTCGCAAGCGCTTCGAAAACTTACTGGAATTATCAATAAATCAAAAGCTACGGTAATTTTCATCAAGCAAATTCGAATGAAAATTGGTGTGATGTTTGGAAATCCTGAAACCACAACTGGGCTGGTAACAAGCGCTAAATTCTATGCTTCAGTTCAGTGCTGATATTCGCCGAACAGCTCAAATTAAAAGTGGTGATGATGTAATTGGGAAAGCCGTACAAAGGTTAAAATTAGAAAAATAAAGATTGCAGCACCGTTTCCGGGTTGCCGAATTCGACATTATGTATAACGAGGAATTTCGAAAAAACTGGAGATATTATAGATTTAGCGGTTGAACATGAAATTTTTAGGAAAATCTGGTGCATCTATAAATATAATGACCAAAAATATTGGTCAAGGTCAGTGAAAACGCTAAACGATATTTGCTTTGAAAATCCAGATATAATGGCAGAAATTGATTTAAAGGTTCGAGCAGATTCGTGGTAGAAGAATTTTGTTTAGAAGAAACTCCAAACGAAGAAAAACTGAAGAATAAAATAGAGCCCGATAAATTTGGGCTAATTTGATTTTATTTTTATGGCATTAGAGATGATCATAGTGATTTTTGAAGTACATAAAAAAGCTCTCAAGAAGAGCTACTTTTTAAGGAGGGTATAATCACAGATATAAAACAAGCAGTTAAAAATCAAAACCGATGCTAAATATTTTCGTCAGAAACGGAAAATATCGATTTTCTCTTTGGATATTTTTCAATTAACTCCACTGAATATTAAAATTGGCGCAAAATTTTCGAAGATGAAATTTTTAAATCTCGAACAACAGAGTGAATTTGGAAAAATTATATGCTCTGGGCTTAATATACGTTTAATGCGGCCACATTCTGAAAAGGAAATTCGTGATTATTTGTGGACGCTAAATCGAAAGCTTAGAAATCACGGGGTGAATTTTTATGAGAAGGAGTTTTCAAAAATTTCAGCAGAACAAGCTTTACAAAACGATTGATTGAGAGGGGTTACGTTGATGATTTTAAATTTGCAAAATTTTGGTTGAAAATCGAATCAAAGAAAGAGTTTCAATTAAAAAGTTAAAATCTGAATTATTCTCGAAAGGTGTTTCGAGCAGAAATTATCGAACAGGTTTAGTAAGTTCAAAGCGTAATGATTCGGAAGAAATTCAAAAATAATTGCAAAAAGCTAAAATATACAGATGACTTGTGCTATGCAGCGCGACAAGGGTTTTCGATGAAATTAAAGAAGGGCACTTTCTAAAGATAATTTTTAATCTCGAAATGGTTATAATTCGGGATAAAATTCTCAGTCGGCACTTTTTGCGGAAGGATCTTCTTCGCTCTCGTTGCGAGTTTTATTATCATCAATTTCCAAACAATTTGACGAGCGGTGCATTAGTTGGATCGTTTAATGATTTTAAAATCGGGCGTTTTACAATTAGTAGTTGAACTGAAAAATCAGCTAAACTTAAAGTGTAATCAATAATTTTACCAACTTTAGAACCTTTTTATCTTCAACTTTAAGATTTAAAGATATTAAAAGTTTAAAAGCTCAAAATTTCTTTAATTTTAATTACATCTGTTGGTAGAATAAAACTTCTGCAGAATCAACGATAAACCAATTCGTGAAAAGCTCACGAATGTCTGCAGTCGAATTAGCATCTCTTCATCCGAGAAGAACTAGCTTCAACTGTAAAGCTAAAATTTGCAAATTTGCAGGGTTGATAGATTGCATCACCAGTTAAAGAGCGAGGTTTGCGAACCAGTTTGTAAACCCATAATTGCGTGTTTTAGTAATTTTGAAGCTAAAATTAACATAATTATATATGATTTTAACAAACTTTTGATTTTAAAATCCAGTTTTCTCATTAATTCTGGTAGAAATTGTTTTCCATTTTGCAAAACCTTTACTAAACCATCTAGTTTCATATTTTTAAAAGTTATTTTATTGAAATAATTTCTTCAATTTCAGTTGAAGTTGGCTTAAGTTGAATTAGACTTTTAATTTCTTTTGATATTTTACCATTAATTAAAGCTTTGAAAACTTCAAAATAGCTATATTTCCAGAGAAAAGCTAATTCGTAATTTTCTCGAATAATTGGTAACTCTAAAATAGCGTTCGAAGAAGTTGAAAGTTTTCTTTTTAGATGAACTTTATCGCGAAAATCTTTTTCTAATTGATGGATTTTTACTCCGTAGTTTTAAATTCTTGCAAAAATAAGAGAAGATTCTTCTTTTGATATTTTAGTTTTTGAAATTGCTTTTTCGAAACGGTACGAACTAGGGTTTGTGAAATCATTCCTAGAACGTACGCTAATTGAAAAATGGTTCAATTCAAGATAATTTAAGAATGGGATAATTTCACTTTATGAACCGAAGGCTTGCGATAATAAATTTTCTCGCATTGGAAGCGTCGAAAATGAGCTCAGCGTTTTCGAATCTTTTAGATTATCAATAGCTATAAAATATCAGAGTTTTTGACTAGAGCTGATTTAGTCATTTCAAAATAATCTAAACCGATTCGCGTTAATCATCAGCTAGTTAATTCCTGAATGTTCTCAATATCTCAATTGTAACAATATCGCTCGAATTTAATTCATTTAAAATTGAGAAAATTGGTTCTATTTCCTTCACCAATTGTAAAATAATTCATGTGGTTGCCTTAGAATCTGTTGAACTTGTTGTAAATTTTCACCCCAAAGTCAATTTCGTTGAGTTTTTCTAACACTTTTTCCGGACTGAATTAACTTTAGAGTAACTTTTCACCCACTGGAGTTGTGGAAACTCGAATCCGAGCTTCTCCGTGTCGAATTGTGCGGATTGTGGAAAAGTCACTAAAATTTAAACCAGCCAAGATGTTTGAAAGTATTTAGCTAATTTTGGCAAAAATCTTTCGAAAATTCATTAACAGTTTTAAAACACCGTTAATTCGAAAAACGGACCAAGTTGAATCTTCTTGGTTTCAATATGTAACATCAGTCGCATGCAGATTTAGGCATTTTTCACAATACTTTCGGCTGCAAATTTAACTGAATTTTCGAACTTAAATCTCTTTAATTTTCGAAATTTTCCCACCTTCTTTCATTGTTCTAAATTTTAACTATAATCGATTTTAAAAACGCAAGTGTGGTAAAATAAATTCATATGAAGAAAAATAGTCGTGGCAGTTTCTGGTGGCGTGGATTCGGTGGTTTTTAGCTGGATAGAGTCGATTTTTCGAAATAAAATGGGCAAAAATGAGCAGAAGAAACTTAATTGTTGCGCATTTTGAGCATGGAATTCGTGGCGAAAAAGCAAAACAAGATTCGAATTTGTAGAAGAATTAACAACGAAATATGGCGTAAGTTTAATTTGAAAACTGGAAATTTGGGGCGAGCCAGTGAAGATACGAGCCCGAAATGCTCGATATATATGAGAAAAATTGCTAAACGCTTGAAAATGCTATAATTTTTACGGCCATCATAAGAATGATTTGGCGGAAGACTTTTGCGCTAAATTTGGCGCGCGGTGGCGGTTGGCGCTCAGTGGCGTGTTTTTGATTCTTCAGATATTGAACAGCCATTTTTTACGATTTTTCAAAAATCAGAAATTCTGAAAAATGGCAAAAAGAAACAAAGGTTTAGAAATGGCGAGAAGATTCAACTAATCTTAGCCAAAAATATGCACCAATCGGATTCGAAAAACTTTGAATTTTAGTGAAAAAGATTTGGATTCTATTTTTAAAATTTGGCAAAGGCAAACTGAACTTCGCCGTGAAATTGAAACAAAAATAACTCAAGAGATTTTGTTTTAGAAAATTGGCGATGGACAAAAATTTGAACGAGAGTTTTCGTATAGAATCAGATGACGTTTGTTACGAAATTCTGCGAGATTATAATTCGTCAATCCGGCAAAAATTCCCGCTATCGAAAACAAGTTTGGAATTTTTATTGCATACGATTCGAACTTTTAAAAATGGCTCACGGACGCAACTTTTAGGTGGGTATGAAGTTATATTTTCTAAGAGTGACTGGAGCTTTAATATTGACTAAAACTTTAATTTAGGTGTAATCATATTTTTGTGCACAAAAGTATGGTTAGGTACGATCATCAGCTTGATGTTTTGAGAGATTAAAATACAAAGAGCTCGAAAAAGTTAATTCGCTATGCTGATACTGATAAAATGTCGCGGAGGAGATAGTTTCAATTCAATTGCTTTTATGAGCTTTAACTCAACAAAAGCTTCACAACATCTATTGGTCTGATGAAGTAGCTCAACCAGATACTAGCTTTAGAAAAGCTGATATTAGAGAACGCTGATATCTTGAAGCAAAAAGTTATTTGCTGCAATGAGGGCTCAGATTATCATCCGTAATAGATGATAAACGCTTCTAATAGAGCAATGGAGCTGCTATCTTTTGGCGGATGGATACTCCGCTCAGATTAAAGGCTGAGACTTGGGCAATTGAACGCTGAGCTCATAGCTTGAGAATTATAGCATACGTCTAATTTATCCCTATACTACAGGTAGAATGTGGTTGCCGAAAAGTGAATTCTCGCATGATAATGAAATTAAAAGCTAATTCGCGTAACATAGTATATACCTGAGGTCACTGGGATTTTATCTAAATGAAATTTTAATTCAGATTAGTGAATAATTTATGAGGGTCCATTGGAGCCTCTTTCTCTTTTTCGGTTCGAAAAACGCTTTAAAAAATTTGTTAAAATAGTAAGAGTTGAATGACCGGAAAGGAAGAGTGATGAAAGATAGAAAAATAATAATTTTGAAAGAAACTATCTCTGAATATTGTATTTTTGGGTGAAGTAATTGTAGCTATTTTTGGTGTAATTTGGTTAAGTCAGAGTGTTTTCGGAGTAAATTAAAAAGAAGTTGCTATTTCAGATGTGATCTATCGCGCTAATAAAGGGTGAGATTTCGAAACTAGAAATTCAAGGAAATGATGTAAAGTCACTAAAAAGGTGATAAAAACCAACTGAAAAATCGGTTAAAGAGAATCTGGTACTATTTATGAACAGGGTCTTGAAAAAGGAAAACAACTGTTGATGTGATGCCAGTTGATAATTCTTCAGAAATAATCTGGAATTTAGCAGTTATGATTGTGCCCTATTATTGCGATTGTAGCTTTCTTTTATGCTGATTATACGTTCGGCGACTGGTCAAAATTCGCAAGCGATGAATTTTGCAAATCTCGAGCAAAACTTTACGGTGAAGATAAAAGAAGATCAAATTTGAAGATATTGCTGGAAATGAAAAACGCTAAACAAGATTTATATCGAAGTTGTTGATTTCTCAAAAAGATCCTAAAAATACCAAAAATGGGTGCAAAAATCCCAGTGGTGTTTTGATGGTTGGAAACCCAGGAACTGGTAAAGACAATGCTTGCTCGTGCTGTTGCGGGTGAGGCGAAAGTTCCATTTTTCTCAATTTCAGGTTCAGAATTTCATGGAAATGTTTGTTGGTGTTGATTGCTTCACGTGTTCGAGATCTGTTTTCGAAGGCTAAAAAGAATGCTGCCTGCGATCATCTTTATTGATGAAATTGATGCTGTTGGCCGAAAGCGTGGTTCAGGAATGGGTGGGAGGCCACGATGAGCGTGAACAGACCTTTTAGAACCAAATTTTTAGTTGAAAATGGACGGTTTCGAAAAAGGATGCTCGGTGTTATTGTTTTTGGCTGCAACCAACCGTGCTGATGTACTCGACCCAGCCCTTCTTCGACCTGGCCGTATTTTGATCGCCGTGTTGAAATTTCTCTTCCTGAAAGAAAAGATCGTCTGGCAATTTTAGAGGTTCATTTTCAAGAATAAAAAGTTGATGAATCTGTTGGATTTGAAACGCATTAGCAAAGACTGCCGGCTCTGCAGGTGCCGACCTTGCGAATATTGCAGAAAGAAGCAGCTATTTTTAGCAGCACGAAATAACCGTGAAGTACATTATCTAATGAAGATCTTAACTGGAAGCTTTTCGAAAAAGTGGCGATTGGCTCCAGAACGAAAATCAAAACGTTATGAGCGATCTGGAGCGCGAAACTACAGCTTGGCATGAAGCTGGCCATGCTGTTGTTGGCCATGTTTTACCAGATTCAGACCCAGTTCATAAGGTTACAATTATTCCACGTGGTGGAACTGGTGGTGTAATATGGTTCTTGCCGCCAGAAGATCGAAGCTATACAAATATTTTCGAATATAAAGATATCTTGGCGCGCGCGAATGGGTGGACGTCAGGCTGAAATGTTGATTTATGGCGAGGCTGGAATCTCAACAGGTGCTTCAAGCGACCTTCGAAATGCAACTAGATATCGCACGTAATATGGTTATTGAATTTGGAATGGGAGAAGACTGCTTGACCAAGTATTTTCATGAGGAAAATTCAGGAATGTTCTTTGATAAGATGACTCGTGAACGACCATATTCTGAAAAACAGCAGAAAAAGATTGATGCTGAAATCGCTAAGTTAATTAAAGAAGCTGTTGAACGTGCTGCAGCTGTTCTCAAAAGCTAATAAAAACCGCTTAAAGCTTTAACTGATGCGCTTCTGAAAAAGAAACTCTAGACGAAAAAAAGAAGTTGCAGAAATTTTGAAAGATGCTAAATTGCTCTAAGGAAGCAAAACTTCACGATTAATTATGAAATCTAAAGTTCGATCTATTGTTTCGAAAGCAAATTCGCGATTAACAGTTAAATTTGCAGCGATTATTTCTTGCGAGCCTCGACTCTTTTGTCGAGCTTGTTGGGCTTTTGCGAGATAGACTTTTAAATTCGTATTATTTAGATTCTTATCCAGACGGAAATTGATGCTTACACGGTAGCTTTACGATTCCTGATTTTATGTTTTTCATTTTGGTTTCGGGCGCTTTTGATGTAACATTTATTCCAGTTTTTAATCAGCGAATGGCGAATCGAAATAAAAATCCGCATGGGAATTAAGCACGAGTATTCTTAAATCTGTTAGCTCTGTTAACACTTATAACCTCAGTTTTTGATTATTATTTTTGCTGAACCTCTAGTTAAATATATTGTTGGGCCCAGGATTAAGTGAATCTTCGCGATCTTTAGCTACTTTCAATGATGCGTGTGATTGCAATCAATCCTTTCTTTTTGCCATTGCGACGGTACTTACAAGTATTCAACAAGCTATAGGAAGGTTTACTTTTTCGGCTCTTGCGCTCAGCAATTTATAATATTGGTATTATTATTGGAACAGTATTTTTACGAATGGTATAAATATTTTTAGCGTTCAGGTTTTCGAAGGTGGAATCATGGGTGTTGCGATTGGTGTGGCTTTTTGGGTCTGTTCTCCAGCTCTTGATTGCAGCAATTGGACTAATTGGTGTTGATTTTAAATATCAATTTAGAATTTTTGGCGAAATAAAGGCTTTCAACAGGTTATGAAACTATTGCCAACACGATCAATGGATCAGGGTTTGGACTATGTTAATTCAATTGTCGAAACTAATATGGCTAGCCGAATGGGTTCGGGAACGGTGCGCGCGTATTCGCAGAGCTTAACTCTCCAGATGATGCCGGTAAACTTAATTGGTGTTGCGATTTCTACAGCATTTTTCCCAAATTTAACTGAAAGATTAGCAATTGGGCGAAAAAGATCTCTTTCGAAAAAGATTTGCAGGCCGCTCTTCGAATGATTATATTCTTAGCTTTACCGGTTTCAGTTTTATTCTTTTTCTTGCGTGGCTACATTGTAAGCTTTTGATTAAGAACGGCGGTGATGATTTAATTGCCGGACTTTTTGGGAGTTCTTGTTCTTTCAATTTTTGCGCGTTCGATTTATCATATTGCAGCAAGGAGTTTTTATGCAATGGAAGATACAAAAACGCCATTCTATATCTCACTAGTTGCGATTGGTTTGAATATCGTTTTGGCGATAACATTTAGTTTAATTTTTAAATTTGGTGCCTAGGGCTAGCTTGGGCTCAAGCTAATTGGTGCAATTCTTGAAATTGTAATTTTACTATTTTTTTGATGTACAAAAAAGAATTGATGGGCTTTTTGATGTACGGTTTCTGTCGGGGATTTTTCGAATGATAATTGCTAGTGTAGTGGCTGGCATTATCTGCTATTTATTAGTGGTAAGAATGCCTTTACTAGGCCTCTGATTTAAGGTTTTTCTCGACATTTTCCGAAAATTTGTTTTTATTGGGTTTATAAGTTCAGCAACTTATGTTTTTGTTGCTAAAAATTTTAAAACTTGAAGAGTCTGAGCCGATTATTTCGCAAATAAAAAGATGATTTTTCGTGCAGGTTAAGATTAAATAATTTTGCCTAAACTTTAAAAATCTGTTAAAATATAAATAATTTATGAATTTAGAAAAAGATTAGAAATTTTTGTATTATTGCTCATATTGATCACGGTAAATCAACTTTAGCTGATCGAATGATGGAGATTACAGGTACAGTTCAAAAACGTGATATGAAATCGCAGCTTTTTGGATTCGATGGATTTGGAGCGGGAAAAAGGAATCACGATTAAAGCTTACTCCAGTGACAATGAATTGGAAGGGTGTTGAGCTAAACTTAATTGATACTCCCGGGACACGTGGATTTTTCTTATGAAGTTTTCACGCGTTCTCTTCAAGCTTGTGAGGGTGCGATTTTGGTGGTAGATGCTTCACAAGGAATTCAAGCTCAAACACTCGCAAATGTTTATCTTGCGATGGCGGCTGATTTGAAAAATCATTCCTGTGCTAAATAAAATTGACCTACCAGCTGCAGACATTTCACGAGTTTCGAAAGAAGTTATTAATCTTTTTAGGGTGTGATGAAAGCGAGATTTTACATATTTCAGCCAAAACAGGAATGGGTGTTGAAGAAGTTTTTGAATGCGGTGATTGAAAGAATACCATCCAAAGGAGATTTGATGAAACCACTAAAAGCTTTTGATTTTTGACAGTTATTATGATGATTATCGCGGTGTAATTTTGTACGTGCGTATCTTTTCTGGTGAGCTAAAAAGGTGAAGAAATTAAAATGATGGCGACAGACTCGAAAGGTTTGGCGCTAGAAATTGGTAAGCTTCAGCCAAAAATGACACCATACGATAAAAATGAGTGCGGGTGAGATTGGCTACATTGTGACTAACTTAAAAACTACCCTGTGAGGCAAAAGTTGGTGATACTGTAACTCTTTCGAAAAATCCTGCTAGCGAGCCTCTACCTGGTTATCAAAACGTTCAGCCGTTTGTTTATGCTGGGTTTTTCCCAGTTTCAAATGAAGATTATCAAGATTTGAAAGATGCGGTTGAAAAATTAAGTTTAAGTGATTCTGCACTTTCAATTCGAACCAGAGAATTCACCAGTTTTTAGGTTTTGGTGTACGAATTGGCTTTTCTTGGTCTTCTTCATATGGATATTGTTCGTGAGCGTTTGGAACGTGAATATGACTTAGATTTAGTGGTAACCAACCCTTCAACCGACTATCATGTAATTTTTAACAACAGGTGAAGAATTAGATATTAAAAGTGCTGCTGATTTACCTGATCAAACAAAAATTTCTGAAATTCATGAGCCGTGGATTAAAGGCGAAATTGTGGTGCTAAAAAGATTATGTTGGTGCTGTAATCCAGCTGATTGTTTCGAAACGTGGCTTGCAAAAGAATTTGAGTTATATTGATGAACGTGTTTTTGGTCTCTTTTCGAAGCACCACTCGCAATCCTTTTAACCGATTTTTACGACCAGCTAAAAAGCGTTACATCTGGTTATGGGTCATTTAATTATGAGCTTTGGGATTATTTAGTAGAAGATTTAGTACGCGTGGATTTTTGACGTTGCGGGTGAAATGGTTGATGCGCTTTTCGGTGATGTGTCATCGTTCAGAAAGTGTACAGAATGGGTCGTGAAATTACCGCAAAATTGAAAAGAAGTGATTCCGCGACAGAATTTCCAAGTGGCGATTCAGGCGGCAATTGGCGGAAAATTCATTGCGCGAGAGAATATCTCAGCTTATCGAAAAAGACGTGACGGGTTATCTTTATGGTGGTGATGTTTCTCGAAAGAAAAACTGCTCGCTAAACAAAAACGTGGTAAAAAGCGGATGAAGAAATTTGGAAATGTTGAAATTCGAGCGAAGCTTTTACTGTAATGTTAAAACGAGATTAAGAAAAGAGGATTTCTAAACCTCTTTTTATTTTTATACTTGACAAAAATAGTCTGGGGTAAAATGATTATGTAATAATTAATATTTTATAAAGGGAGTTCTAATGAAAGAAGAAAAACAACTGTAGAATCTAATGATAATAAACAGCTAAATAGAATATCTACAAAAACTAAATCTGAGAAGCCGTTCTATAAAAAGCTTGGTTTTTGGATTGGTATAGTTGTAATTATTGCTATTGGTAGCCAATATAAAACAGCCTGAAAAAGTTGGTGAAAAATAAAAATTCTGGATCAAACGGATCATCTCAAACTCAAAAACAGTGAGAAGAAGAAAGAAGAAAAACTGAATTCAATGTTGGTGATATAATTGCGTTTGACGGAAAAAGAATTAACTGTTGAAAAGGTTGAGAGAAACTGGAACTCTGGAAATGCTTATCTAAAACCAAAAGATGGCAAAGAATATGTAAAAAGTTTCAGTAAAGATTGAAAAATAAATCTGAAACTGAGATGAACTATAATGTTTTCGAATTTAAGGCTGAAGATTCTAACGGAGCTGCTGAAAATGCTAATATGCAAACTTATAGTCTACCAGATAGTCTTGGCTCTGGTGATTTAGTAAAAGGTGGTAAAAAGAGCGGTTCGATGATTTTCGAAGTTCCTGCTGGTTCTTCATTAAAACCCATTATCAGCCATCATTTTGGTCTAATAAAAAGTTATTATTAATCTATAATATTTTTTTAAAAACGGGCTTACTGTGAGCTCTGTTTTTAATTTGCTAAATTACTTAAAAATGCTAAAATATAAACAGTTATGTTAGCTTATAAAAATAGATTTCACGGTCATGGTAGCTTACGCTATGTATATTCAAACGGAACTTCGGTTCGTACACAAAAAATTACCGTGAAATTTGCAAAAAACCCGCGCCGTAAAGATTCACGTTTTGCGGTTGTGGTTTCGAAAAAGGTTTTAAAGAGCGCAGTTGGGCGAAATCGAATTCGCCGGCGAGTTTATGAAATTATTCGCCATGAACTACCAAAAATTGATGGTACATTTGATGTTGTAGTGATGATTTTTCATAAAAGCATAAAAGATATTCCGCATGAAGAACTTAAAGAAACTATAATTGACATCTTTAAAGAGGCTGATTTTTATTGTAATAAGTAGTAGAAAGTAGTATAATAATGGATATGAACTTGTTTTGAATTATTTATCACTCAGCCAATTTTGAACCTATTATTAGTGATTTATAACTTTATTGGTGACTTTGGTTTCACGATTATTATCTTCACTTTAATTGTGCGATTTTGATGTGGCCACTCACAAAAGAGCCAACTTCATCAATCAAAAGTTATGCGAGAACTTCAGCCAGAATTGCAAAAATTCGCAAAAATTCGAAAGGTAATAAACAGGCTGAAACTTTACAGATGATGGAACTTTATCGCCGTCATAATTTCAAGCCATTTCGTTCAATGCTAACGCTGTTTATTCAGCTGCCAATTCTTTTTAACTTTCTTTAGTGTAATGCGAATTGTAGTAAATACACCTGATCAAATTTCGAAATGGGTTTATCAGCCTGTTGCACAAATGAGCCGCGTAAGTGATGTAATTTCAAGCAAAAAAACTTGATCCAAAATTCCTTGGGGTTATCGACTTGACTGATACGGCCGTACCTCTGAAATGATATTTCGAGCGGTTTTATGATGGTGATTTTAATTGGATTAACACTTTCGCAGTGGTATATGGTTCAGACAGACTCAGCCTAAAAATGGCAATCGGCGAGTTCGTGATATTTTTAAGGAAGCAGCAGAAGGAAAAGAGCCGAATCAAGCAGAACTTAATGCTGCCGTAAATTCTAATATGAATTTAATTCTCCCAGTAATTTTATTCTTTCTTATGATGGGGGCTTTATGGTGCTTTGATTTTCTATTACTTAATTTCGAATATTATTCAAATTATTCAGCAAAAATATATCTTTCTCAATTGATTCTAAAGAGATGAAAGAAATTGCTGCAGAATCGAGCAAAAAAGAAAAATTCGAAACGCAAAAGGAAGCTGTTATTGTAAAAAAATACAGTTGTACTAAGTTCCAAAGAAGAATTCGAAAGAAAAACTGGCGGAACGAATATTCGAAGAATTAAAGCGAAAGATGGAAAAACGGAGGTAATATGAATCGAGAAGAATCAATTGTTTTTGCACAAAAGTTTTTTTGGAAGATATTTTAAGCTTTTTTGGAGTTAACTTGGCGGTTTATTCTACTGCTGATGATGAGATTATTCAACTTTCTGTTCCTTCTAGCGAATTAAACTCTTTACTTTATTGGTCGTGACTCTGGAAATTTACGTTCATTTACAGTTTTTGATTTCACGAGCGCTTGAGGCTAAGAATGCTGAAATTCACCGTGTGAAATATTGATGTTGCAGATTATAAAAAAACAGCGTGCTCAAAAATTACCGAAAAAGCCGAAAAAAATGGATAGAACAAGTTCGTAAAAACAGGCGAACCTTATCGCTTAAATTTAAAATCCAACAGATCGGTTTACGGTTCATCAAATTAGCTCAAGATTATTCTGACATTGAAACTCATTCTGAAGGTGAAGGCCGAGAGCGTCAATTAGTTATTTTCGAAAAATAAGCTTTTTCTTTATGAAAAGCTTATTTTTACTGGAATTTAAGTTGATAATCATAAGCAAAAGACTATAATATACCTATGGAAGGTGTAGTAAAAGAAATAATTTTATTTGGCTGGTAGGAATTTTTATTTTTATTGCAGCTTATTTTTAATGTTAATAGATATTTTATATCGTGAAGGGATCTATCGGTGATCGAAAGAGTGTTTTGGTTGTTGGAACGCATGCCGGTTTTAAACCTTTTGAATACATTCAAGACGGAAAAGTCGTTGGATTTGATATTGATCTTTCACGGGAGGTTGCAAAAAGCTTAGGAAAAGAACTAAAAGTTGAAGATATGGGCTTTGATGGACTCTTCCCGCCCCAGAGACAGGACAAGTAGATATGGTTATTGCGGAATGACAAAAACTCCCGAACGTGAGAAAAATGTTTCTTTTTCGAAATGCATACTATTCTGCGGCGCAAAAATTGCTGTTCGTAAAGGTTCGACGATTCGAAACAAATATGAACTTTCGGGAAATAAAATTGGCGTTCAATTAGGGACAACTAGCGATACGATCGTTTCGAAAATCAAAGGTGTTAGCGTGATTCAGTTACAATCAATTCCAAGCGTTTTGCAAGATTTAAGCTCTGGAAAATTGATGCAGCGGGCTCAGATGAGGCTCCCGCTAATCAATATGTTCATGGATATTCAAATTTACAAATTTCTTGCCAGACTCCTTTGAGTAATGAAGAACATGCGTGGTTGCTATAGATAATAATGAATTGAAAGACCGGGTGGATAAAGTTATCACTGAGATGAGATGGTCGATATCAGAAATTGGTTATATTTTAATGAAGTGAGTGAAAAATGAATTTTTGGGAAGTAATTTTTGGCGGAAATCGGTGGATTTTTCTTTGGCAAGGCTTAGGAAGTCACACTGTATTAACGGTAGTCTTTCAGTGATTTTAGGTTCGATTATAGGCGTCTTAATTGCCTTAATGCGAACATCAAGCTTTCAGCCATTTCTGAAATTCAAAAATAAGAAATTAGCAAAGTTCAACCCGTTAGCTTTTTGGGGAAAATTTATGTAGATATTATTCATGCGGAACACCTTTTACTTGTACAGCTTCTAATTACGTATTATGTCGTGTTCCGGTTCTGTATCAATTCATGCCAAAAATTTTCACGGCAGCAATCGCTTTTTGGAATAAATGCGGGAGCTTATATTGCTGAGATTATTCGTGGAGGAATTGAAAGTATTGATAAGTGGACAAACGGAAGCTGCTCGTTCGCCAGGTTTTAGTAACTGCAAGCTATGCGACTAGTGATTTTTGCCGCAAGCGCTTCGAAATTCGTTACCACCACTTATTAGTGAATTTATTGCATTGCTTAAGGAAACCTCAATTGTTGGGCTGATTGGTTTGAGGATAATGCGCGGTGCGGATAATATTCGTTTTCGTTTAAACTTCAACCGCGTTTCAATCACTTTTTGCAGCCGCTTTGATTTATCTTGCTTTAACAGCGATTTTTACGCGAATTATGTCAAAGGTTGAGAGGAAACTAGATAATGAAAACAATTAGTATTAAGAACTTAAAAAGAATTTCATGGTTCTAACCATGTTTTTAAAAAGATATCGATATTGGAGTATTGAGAAAAGGTGAAGTTGTTGTTATTGTTGGTCTCGAGCGGTTCGGGAAAATCAACATTTTTGAGATGCTTAAATTTACTTGAAGAACCGACTTCGGGGGAAATTATTGTTGATGGTGTAAAAATTACCGATAAGAAAAACTGATTTGAGAAATAAGCTACGAAGAGAGGTTGGAAATGGTTTTTCAGCAATTCAATCTTTTTCCAAATTATATAGTGATTGAGAACATTAAATTGGCGCCTAAAAAGCTTCGGAAAAAGTTTCGGATAGAATAATTACTAGCAAAAGAATTATTGAATGACGTTGGTTTTGCTAAATAAAGCTAAAAGCAATGCCAAATAGTTTATCGGGCGGTCAAAAGCAGCAGTGTAGATTGCGCGAGCTCTAGCGATGGAACCGAAAATTATGCTTTTTGATGAGCCAACTTCTGCTCCTCGACCCTGAAAATGATTGGTGAAGTTCTTGATGTCATTCGAGAGGTTGCTGAAAAAGGGATGACGATGGGTTATTGTTACACACGAGATGAAGTTTGCCTGGAGAAGTTGGTACAAGAAACGATTTTTCTAGATAAAGGTGTGATTATTGAAGATGGGAAGCCATCTAAGTTATGGATAATCCAAAAACAGAACGAGCAAGACAATTTTTCGGTAATTAGAAACAGATAAAAACGTCTATAATTGGCCACTTTTATTTTTGAAGACTACTTTTTATAGAGTATAAAATTCCAAAATTCTGAAAAATAGTAGCAATAGTTTCGATAGTAACAATGATATTTGCTTGATTTTTAAGCAAGACTTTTCGAAAAAATTGGTATTAGAAAATTGAGATGACAATATTTTGAATTACCCAAAGTCCAAAAAGAGTTACAATAATAAAATAAAAGCATTTCACGGATAAGCTTCTTTTGTTGCTCGAAACGGATTTGAAGGTTATTTTTTATTCATTAGAAAGCTAATAATGAATGTGATTCCGGTTGAAAAAATATTCTGCAATAAAAATTTCTCGTGCCAAAAGATGTTAAAACAAAAAGAATTATAAAGTCGAGTGCTGTATTCAAATTCCGCCAATCACTGAGAACCAGAAAGCTTGGCTATTTTTGAGCTTTTTAGTAGATTTTTCATGGTTGAATTCCTTGATTTCTTGCGCTAGATAAACGGGGCGATTTTTGCTTTCGATGAAAAATTCGACCAATATATTCGCCTAAAATTCCAATTGAGAGGAGCTGGATCCCACCAAGAAAAAGGATTACTGACATAATTGAAGTATAACCGTCACCAGTTGGAACGCGAAAAAGTGGGCGAATTAGCAAAAAAGCGATCCATAAAAATGCAGCAATTGAGATGAAAAATCCTGTAATTGTAGCAATGCGAAGTGGTGCAACAGTAAAGCTGGTGATTCCTTCAATTGCGAGATTGAAAAAGTTTTGCATAATTCCATTTTGTTTCGCCAGCTACACGTGCATCGCGTTTATAAGTAATTTCTTTCTTTCGAAAACCAACCCAAGAGAAACATTCCTTTGGTATAACGGTTGGTTTCGCGGAGAGTTTTTAGGGCTTCGACTGCACGGCGGTCGAGAAGTCGAAAATCGCCAGTGTCGCGTTGAATTTCAATTTGTGAAATTTTATCAAGTATGCTGTAGAACCATTTTGAAGTTTGCTTTTTAAGCCAAGTTTCACCATCACGAGATTCACGTTTAGCATAAACATCATCAAAACCTTCTTCCCAGAGGTTGATCATTGCAGGAATTAACTCTGGTGGATCTTGTAAATCTGCATCAATAATCACTAATGCATCTCCTTTTTGCATAATCAAAACCTGCCAACATTGCATTTTCTTTTTCCAAAATTTCGGCTTAAATTAATGTAGGAAATCCGTGAATCTTTTTGGCCTTTCACTTCTAATAATTTCCATTGTTTTTATCTTTTCGAGACCGTCATTAATAAAAAGAAATTCAAAAATCATATTTTTGAAGTATTTTTGCTAAAAGGTTGAGCCTTTCGAAAAGTTTTGGTAGAGCTTTTTCTTCATTATAAGCTGGAATCATGATTGTAATAAGTTTCTTCATAGTAATTATATTATAGCACAGAAATCACCAAAAATATAACCAAAATATTGAAATTTTATTTGTCTTATACTAAAATTGGTTTAGGAGAAAATAAAATGAAAATAAATACACAAAATACCAAAAACTAAAACTATTATTTTTGCTGCATTTGTAATTTTTGCTGGTCGCTGGTGCTGGTGGAATTTTCTGGTGGGTAAATTCAAATTCTCAAAAATAATGAGAAAAAAAGAAGAAAAATACTTCAAAAGTTGAAGAGAAAAAAAGAAGATTCGAAAAATCTGAAGAAACTAAAAAACAAGAAGCTGCAAAGGAAATAATTGATTCGAAAAACTAAAAATACTAATACTGATCGCTGCTGAAGGAACCGTTGAATCCTCAGGCTATACAAATTTTCCAACGTATACAACTGTGCAAGTTGAAGATGGTGCGGTTCGTGTTGCTGGGCAGATTTCAGGGACTTCTTTATGATGATGGAAATGGTAAATGTTCATATACTCTAACGCATTCTGATGGAACTAAAATTGAACTTTCAACCGAAATTTTAGAGAGTCCAAATAATAAATATTGTAAGGCAGTTTCGAAAAAAATTAGTGATAGTGAATTTAAAACTGGAAAATGGACAGCAGTAACAACTTATAAAAATTCAAAAGCAAAAAGCAAGAAGGAAGGTCGGATGCTCAAAAGTTTTACAATCGAGAAGTAGAAAATTTAAAAAGTCGATTTTAATGGGTGTACCAGTTGTGGCAGTTATTGTTTTTTTAGCGCTCTAGCTATATTTAGAAATCTTTCTAACGCCGTTAAAGCAACTGATTTTAATCCTGGCCGAATTATCGATGACAGTATCTTTTTATAATAAAGATGCAATGAATGTGCAGCAAATCCAAAAGCTTTTTAAATAAGCAAAGTTGGTAGTTGTGATACTTTGGGGTACTGGCCCTTCTGGACGAAATGATGGCAGGGACTGCTGCTCAATTTGCTGCTGCACAAAAATTCGAAATTATTGGCATAAAGCCTCCATATGTATGTATAAATAATTACCACGAAAACCCGAACACTGGTGAAACTTCTTTCGAAAAAGGTGGCGGTTCTTTCGAAGGTGGAATTTCGGCGGCACTGATTATTTATGATGCGGCTCAGAAATATGGAATTAACCCGCAAGTTTTTGTTAGTTTTACTAAAGAAAGAATCTCTCAATTTATTAGATGATAATTGGCCAGTAAAAAACTCAATATAAATATGCGATGGGCTATGCTTGCCCAGATTCTGGACCCTGGGATTTTCTGCTGCTGTGCGGATTCGAAAGCTGGTTTTTCATAAAGCAAATGACTTTTGGCAGCTTGGCAGCTAAAATATTATAAAGACCATCATAAAGATGGTGGTTATTCGCTAAAAGCTTGGATGGAATAATATTCAATATTCACCAAATCCAGCTTGCGGTACAAAAACGTGTTAATATTGAAAATATTGCAACTTTTAAGTTTATATATTTATACGCCGTATGTTCCGAAATGACTCAGGCACTAGCAAATTATCCGGGGACTTCACATTGTGGAGCTTATGGAAATCGATAATTTCTTTTATGTTCTTTAACCAGCTATTTGGTTCGACTCTTGAAAAGTAAAAAGAATACATAGTGGAATATATGAAAGATATATTGAGCTAGGTGGCGAAAAAGGATATCTTGGTGATGTAGATTCTGAATTTTTCAAGACCGATAAATCAATATTCCAAAGGTTTAAAAATGGTTTTCATAATTGGAGCGATAGTACTGGATATTGGGAAAAACTATGGTAAAATTAGACAAAGATATTCTGAACTAGGGTATGAACATGGTAAGATGGGATTACCGCTATCTGGATATTTTAATACTATCAATAATGGTCGTGCACAAAAAATATCAGAATGGTTTTCATAATTGGAAGCGATAGTACTGGATATTGGGAAAGTATTGGCTTTAATTAGGGATAAATATGCTCAATTAGGGTATGAACATGGTAAGATGGGATTACCTATAACACAAGAATTTTCAACTATTAGCGGTGGGTGGTTTCAAAAATATCAGAATGGTTTTATTATAGGTAGTCCCAAAAATCTGGATATCATGAAAGTTATGGTAAAATACGCGAACGCTGGAATAAGATTGGTAATGAAAAAGGTGCTTTAGGATTTCCTATTAGTGATGTTGTTGAAGAAAAAGGTTATAAGATACAACACTACGAGAAAGGCGATATTATAGGAAACGATAATTTTAGGATATTGGGAAATCCAGGGTGATGTATTTAAATTCTATAATTCATTAAATGATGCACAGAAAAGATAAACTCGGCTTACCATTAAAGAGTGAAGCATGGAACAACGGTAAAATGGACTCAGCATTTCGAAAGAGGATCAATTACTGGCGTTGGTAATAAATATATATTAAAAATAGATAAATAGCAGTTAAAACAGCAGAGATGCTGTTTTTAACTTATTAAAAAAATCTAGAAAGCTAACTATTTTCCAGGTGTTAAAATAGTTTAGTATTGGAGTGTTAGGGCGATATATGATATAATTAAAAAGCATAATGATTAAAATAGGATTTTTTTGAAAAGAGGAATCGAGGTTCTGCTTGCAGAACTCGTTAAAACAGATTTTAAGTTAAGGTATCAAGGCTCAGCTCTGGGAATTTTTATGGTCAGTTCTTAAGCCACTTATGATTTTTGTGGTGATGTATTTTATATTTGTAAAAATTCTTGCGTATTACTGATCCTTCAATTCCAAACTATGCAATAACCTCTACTCCTTGGTCTCTCTCTTTTGGGGATTTTTACCGAAGCTGTTACTTTGGGGAATGAATTCGATTGTCGCTCGTGGTGATTTGATGCGAAAAATTAATTTTCCAAAAATATATCGTGATTATTTCTTCAATGGTGAGTGCTTTAATTTCACTTTCAATCAATCTTTTTAGTGGTTTTAGCTTTTTGCAATTTTTGCTGGTGTAAAATTCCAATGGTCTGTTTTAATTTTTGCCATTTAACATTATACTTCTTTTTGCTACAGCTTTTGGTTTAGCGTTAATTTTATCAACTCTTTATGTTAAATTCCGTGATATTTCACATATCTGAGAAGTATTTATGCAGATTTTAGTCTATTCAATGCCAATTATGTATCCAATTTCAATGGTTACAAAAGTTTCAATTTTTGGAGTTTCGATTGCGAAAATCATGATGCTTAACCCGATTGCGCTTTGCAATTCAAGACATTCGTCACAATCTAATCGCTCATGAAACACCAACTTTCTGGACACTTTTCGAAAAATTACTGGTTTGCGTTAATTCCAATTTTTGATCACAACTCTATTAGTAACTTTTTGGACTATGGTATTTTAATAAAAATTCGAAAAATTTGCGGAGATTATGTAATGGGAAAATACGCTTTAGAAGTAAAAATGTTTCGAAAAGTTTTTCATTTACCAACAGAACAGGCGAGTGGTATTAAACAGGCTTTTTGTAAACTGGACCAAGGGAATTAAAAGGCTATAAAGAACAAAAGTTCTTAAAGATATTTCATTCAAGGTTAAAAAGGTGATTTTTTATGGTATTGTTGGGCGAAATGGTTCAGGAAAAATCTACATTACTTAAAATTATTTCGCAAATTTATACGCCAGAAGAGTGGTACAGTAAAAGTTGACGGAACTTTGGTTCCATTTATTGAACTTGGTGTTGGGTTTAATCCAGAACTTACTGGCCGTGAAAAATATTTATTTGAATGGTGCACTTCTTGGTTTTTCGAAAGAAGAAATTTCAGCAATGTATAATGAAATTGTGGAATTTGCTGAGCTTGAAGAATTCATGGATCAGAAATTAAAGAATTATTCTAGCGGAATGCAAGTTCGTTTAGCTTTTTCAATCGCTATTAAAGCTCAAGGTGATATTTTAGTGTTGGATGAAGTTTTAGCGGTTGGTGATGAAGCTTTTCAGCGTAAATGTAATGATTTTTCGAAAATATTAAGAAAGATAAAACTAAAACTGTTATCTTAGTTACACATTCAATGGCGGATGTTAAAAAGTATTGCAATAATGCTATCTTTTATTGCAGATGGTATGATAAATGAATCTGGTGATGTTGATAAAGTTGCTGAGAAATATATAGCTTCTAACCTAGATACTCTTAATTCACGCAATGCTCATAGTTCTACTACTGATAATAATTCTTCATCAATTAAAAATTGTTGGTAATAAACCAATTATTCATCATGGTGAATATTTTGAGGGCGGATATAGAATATTCGTATGGCGGTGATGCTGAATTGTATATTGCTTATACTCTTCAAGATGAAGGTAGGGGTGGTAGAGTATATGATAGTGGGCATATGAAGGTTTCTTCAGATGATTCAGCGCTTAAGATTAAGATCTCTTTAGATAATTTTAATTCTACTGACTTTAGGGTTGTTGCAGTTCTGTATGAAAAGATTAAGAATCATTCTAAAGCTATCGCTAATACTTTTGATGGTGGTGATTTTAGATTTAAATATTTAACTACTAAAACCGATAACGACTATGGTTTAGTGAAAAAGAATATTATTGAATAGAAGTAGAGAGTTTTTAAATAATACCACTACTTGACTTTAAGTAGTGGTATTAAAAATAAAATTATTTTTAGCTTATTTTTCAGTGTATAATATTTTTCATCTAATTTCATATTTTTGGGATTTAATATTTTTAATGAGTAATAATAAATGAGCTAAAAATAAATGTTAATAGGGTATTTTTTTAGCATTAAGGTTGCTATAATTAGAAGTATATATTTTTATTATCCCTATCTCTGGCGTTTTTAATAAATTTTGGTGCCAGTATCCTATTGTCAATAATATGCTTTATATTATTTAAAGATTTTTAGATCCTTCTTGCTTGGTTGAATATTGAATAGATGACATTATGAAAGATATTAGCCACCTAGCTTTAATAAGTTGAACATAAGGGATTATCGTGCTGATTTGCTATTTTCGAAAAATTTATCTAGCTCTCTTGCATTTTTTTATTCTATATTCAGTGCTGAGCTTTTGTAGTTTTTACTATACTTGTTTGACTATTAGATATATATGTGTAATAAGGGGTTATATCTAGCATATCAATCCTGCTTGATTTTAATAAGAAATTTCAGGTTGAATATTAGATCCTCTCCAAATCTAAGGTTTTTCATCTAATTTAATATTATTATCACGGATTATATTTTTTTCTATAAAGCCTATTCCATAGATTATACATTCGTCCATCTAAACTTAGAGATTTCAATGTTTTTCGTGCTATATCATTTTCTACCTGTTATGGATTGTTTTTCTAAAATTAATGTGTCTATAAGTACTTTTTATTATTTTGATCATGCCTTATGTTCCACCCAAAAACGAGCATATCTGAATTTTTATAATTATTCATTTTTTTATTGTTTTTACGGTATCTAAAAGATGCTCGGAATCTATAATGTCGTCTGAATCGCAAAATCCAATCCATTCTCCAGATGCGTTAGATATTCCAATATTTCTAGATGCGCTAGGGCCAGAATTTTTTTGTCTTATTACTGATATATCATTAAGATTGGATATATTTTTTAGAGAATTTAGTGTTTCTTGATCATCTGATCCGTCATCGACAACTATAATTTCTAATATATTGCCCATTTTACTATTTATTTCAAGTATTGAATTAACAATGTTTTTCTATATTAGTACCCGTATTAAATACGGGTACTATAAAACTTATTAAATATTTCGAATTATTGCTCATATATTTAATTATATATCCTTAGAGATCTTATCTATAAAAGCTTTCCCATGAATGCTGTGTTTTTCAACTTTTTTTGTAAATTCGCTGCAAATTTTTCTGCATGTGTTGGGTTATTTTTTAGGAATTCTATAGCTTTTACATATCCATCTATATCTTCCATATCTACTAGCAATCCACTCTCTTTATTGGTTATAAACTCGCTAATTCCGCCAATGTTGCTAGATACTATTGGTATTCCTTTGGATGCTACTTCTAACAATATATTTGGAACTCCATCTGTTTGAGAGGTGTATAAATATATATCGTAGTTACTTGTTTTTATAGAATTTATACCTTTAAATCCTCCCATGTAGTTAACGCGAGAGTCTTTGAAATAATCTTTTACTATATTGTTTTTCAATGACCCCGTATGCATCTATTTCAAAAATCTTTTGAGAGTTCTTTAGATATTTTTTTAAGGATATCTGGTCTTTTTGGAGCGCCACTCTGCTAGCCCATAGAATTTTAATTTTTTTGACCATATTCTATGCTATTCGAATTGGTATCTTCTTCTATAGTTTGTGGTTGATAGTGAACTCTAAACTTAGACTTTTCGAATAAATTATTTTTCCAAGGCTTGATCTATTACCGCTTGGTTATCTGTGAAAAACTAAATTAACTATATCCCACACTTCTACTAATTGAGGGTCTGCGAATGAAAGTATTCTATCTTTTTGGCTAGTAAATTCACGCATGAATAAAGATATATTTAATTTAATATTTTTCTTTGATTACTGATTTATGTTCTGATAGCCATCTATACCAGTATTCATCGTTTATTAAGTGTAGATTTTTAATTTTTGCTTGAATTAGGGAGACGCGACCATATTATATTCTTTTTCATAATCTCCCATTGTTTTTGTTAATCTTCCGAAAATCTATTAGATCTACGCCTAAATTACTGAAAAAAATCAATAGTTGGCTTATTGAATGGCTGTGTTGACAATATTCCTATGTTCCATTTAGGGTGAATCTCTTTTAATGCTCTAATATAGTTAGAAATTAACTTTTTCTGTTCCGCCCCTTCCACTCATAGCAGGTGCTAAGAATAGATAATCTATATTGTTTCCAGACATCTGATCACATAGCTTTTTTTATACACGATTCCGTACTCATTTTCTAATGGGTTAAAAGTTAGCGGATGAAATTCTACTTGTGCTATCTTTTTGTGGGGTAGAGTTGATTTTCTATAATATTAATTTCTCTCCAGTCTTCAATAAAGAAGGTAGGGAGGTTTTTCATATTTTTACTTAATATACTTGACGCTACTGGCGACATAGCTTTTCTTATATTCTCTGATTTTTTTGCGATGTCATATAGCGCTCGATAGTATTTTTTTAAGGTTAATTCTAGAACTTTTTCCTATTTTTGGGGCGTTGGAATTTTTAATCGACTTAATATATTCTATATCGAATAGATCTGAATAATCTAGGATTGTATTTTTATGTTGGGTTGATACAGATACGTTAGGCCGCTGGCGATAGAAGAAAAGTAGTTTTCAGGAGCAATGAGTATAGGTATATTTTTAGAAATAATTTCACAATTAAATAGATAATCCTCAAATCCAAAACCTCCTTTTTGGGGTTTTGAATGGTGTATCTCTTAATAGTTCTGTTTTAGCTATTAGAGTTAATGTCCAAGGGTTCCAATATGACATCTGTATAGAATCTATATTTTTTCTTAGAATTTTCGCATTTGCCATATAGCCAGAGAACTCATGCGTGTGCCGAACATAGCGTGTATTTGAGGTCTAATAACTGAATTTTTCATTTTCTTTTAGTTTTTTTCTAATCCATTTTTGAACCAATTTTTAGACACTAAATCGTCACCATCTACAAGCGCATATTGATCCTTTTGCTTTTTGAAATTGCGAAATTTCTATTGTCTGCAGGGTTCCCTGAAAGATGATTCAAATATTCTGATTTGTTTTTCTTACTCAAAAAAATTCAGCAACTCTTATAGTTTCATCATCTGGATTGTCTAGACTTATAATTATTTCATAACTTATTTCAGGTAATAGTTCTATAGATTTTTCTATAGATAATATTGTTTTATATAGATACAATCCTTCGTTATGGGCTGTTACTACTATAGATAATTTAGTCTCTTCTATATCTTTTCATATATACCATTATAGCATACAGTATGTCGAAATTGAATATTGGATTGGTGTGTGTTATAATGATGATATGGTAATTAAGGCATTAAGATTTTTTCTCTTATCAGCTTAATATTTGGCATATTTGGTCTTTTCGAAAAAAATATATTTAGTATATATGATTTTTATAAAGTATTGATTGTAGCAATAGTACTGATTTTTGTTTGTTGTAGCGGTTTTTATTATCTAAAAATTTAGTAAGAAAACTCTGCTTCTATTCTTTTATTTTTCATTGCTTCAATCTCTCAAATAATAACTGGCTTTTTCTACTGCCTCAATACAACACTCTTGGGATGCTGGTGCTATACAAACCATAGCTAATAATTATATAAAAACTGGTATACCGATCCAGACGATAAAGTTTGGGAATATAATTATTTATTGAGGTATGATAATAATATAACTATAACTTATTTTGTGGTAATAATATATCGTATAGCTAATTTTGTAGGTATTGATAAAGATATACTTCTAATTTTTATAAATAATATATTAATTCTTCTTTCTTCATTGTTTATAATGGCTATTATCTATATTAAATTCAATAAATCTGTCTTTTCTATCATATCAACATTTATTATTGCCATAATAAACTTTTTCTCCATATTCTACAGTATTTCTATACGGATACTATCGGTCTGTTTTTTTGTTGCTTCTCAATTATTTATTCTTTTACTTATTGAATTATATGCAAAAAAAGGCAATGGCTACATACTAAAAAAATCTTAACTATATTATTAGGAATTTTTGCTTACTTAGGGTATGCTATAAAAGCCTACTACTTTAATATTAATGATATCAATATTTTTAGCTTCATTATTTTTCATAAATAGATGTCGAAATATTGAAAATAATCGCAAAAATATTTTGGTTTATTTATATTTGGAGCTATTTCTTCCTTTTTGTATTAAACACTTTAATTGTATCTTCTAACGGTTTTTGCGAAATATTCCAGTAGTCAAATACGGGAAAAAGAGAACTGGATTTTTGCATTATCTAGGTATGGGATCTATGAGAGGGCTTCCACCTTATAATGAATGTAATACTGGATCATATTGCCCAAGATACGCTGATGATACTGCCGCTAAAGGTGCAAGAGAGCGTGAGAAAGTAAGTTTAAATATATTTATTGATAGTTTGACGAATAATTTTTCCTTTTGGATGGCTTAAATTTGCTATTTTTAAAGATTTCGAATTTCTTTAACGACGGAACATTTGGAGTATGGAGAGAAGGTTCTAGCAGAAATAATTTCATACAGTTTTTAGTTGAAGGTAATATAGTACATAAATTTAGGCGTTTTCTATCTTGGAATGGTGATAAATTTTGGTTATTTAGTGTTTTTATTTCTATTGTGTGGGGCGCTATTCTTACTTTATTTTACAATTTTTATCTTTAAATCAGCTAATAAGTTTAAATACTATCATATAGTTTTATTATTTTTACTCTTTTAGTAGTTGCATATCAGGTTTTATTTGAAAGTAGGGCAAGATATATTTTTTTATATTTACCTATTTTTATAGTAGGCGCTGCGTTTGGTTTTAAATTTTATATTGGAGATGTATAATGGCCGTAATGAAAAAGATAAAAATAACCATATTTAAAAGTCAATTTAGTATTATCTGATACGTTAGCAGTTGTTAGTTCGTTTATGTTTGCTTATTTTGCATGAACTCATCTTGATTCCCGTGCGTACTATTTTTGCACCAAATATCTGGAATTTTGTATTTTTGGCGGTTTCACTTCTACCACTTTGGCTGGCCATTAACTATTTCTTTGGCCTTTATGACCGTTCTGTATTCTTTTATCGACCAAAAGAGTACGGTAGGGCTTTAGTTGTTTCAATAATTAGTATTATGGCTATGATTTCTTATGAATTTTTCACTGGTGATGAAGTTTTTCCAGTTCGAATAATTGCAGTTTTTCTTTGTTCCAATTAATTTCTTAATGATGATTCTTGGTCGCGAAATAGTGCGTTTTATTCATGCGTGCTTTGATTCGAAGTGGTTTTGGCCGCAAAAGTTTTAATTATTGGTTCAAACTCCGCTCAACAGAATTAGCTCAATTTTTTTCACGACAATATTGATTTTCGGTTATGACGTAATTGGAATGGTTTCGAAAAAGTCAATTTTTACCAACAAAAATCAGCTGTTCGACATTTTGCTAGTTTTAAGGATGCAGCTTTTAAAAACAAACCCTGATATCTTAATTCAAACTGATACACTTAGGGTGAAGATATTTATAACTATGCGATCGAAAATCACCTTGAGTATATGTTTGTACCACAACAAGATAGGCTTCTTTCGCAGATTAACACAATCGAAGTTATTGGCGGAACTCCAATCATTGATGTAAAAATTACAAAACTATTTGGCATGGGTCGAATATGGAAAGCGTTTAATGGATCTAATTTTAGCAATCTTTGGTTTTAATTTTAGTTTCACCAATAATGTTAATTGTGGCGATCATTATGAAGATTACCAATCCTAAAGATTCAATTTTCTTTAGGCAAGTTCGCTTAACACGTTTCAATCGGGAGTTTTATATCTATAAATTTCGCTCACAAAAGGCTGAATTTGATGGCTTTAACTCCCGAACAGGCTTTCGAAAAAAATGGGAAAAACCTGAACTTTCCAAAGAATATCGTAAAAATGGAGATCAGCTTGACAACGACCCAAGAATTACAAAAAAATTGGAAAATTCATCCGTGCAACTTCTATTGATGAACTGCCACAGCTTTTTAATGTTGTTCGTGGCGATATTTCACTTGTTGGTCCTCGGGCTTTAATTCCACAAGAGATTAATAAATCAAACCGAAAAATGTTATTTTGGCGGTAAAAGCTGGTGTTACTGGATTAGCTCAGGTTTCAGGTAGGCGTGATATTTCTTTTTGAGGAACGCTCGCAGGCTGGATGTTTATTATGTTCAAAACTGGTCAATTATTTTTGATATTCAAATTTTATTTAAAACTGTTGCAAGTGTAATTTTTTTCGAAGAGGGGCGAAAATAATGCGAAAATCCAAAATGGTTAAATGGCAGGAAAGTTGCGATTGTGACAGACTGGCTCACCACTTATGGCGGTGCTGAAAAGGTTGTTGCTACGGTTTCAGAAATTTTCCCTGAAGCACCAATTTTTACATCGCAATATTCAGAAAAAAAGAAGTTGATTGGTTTTTCGAAAAATGATGTTCAGGGTTGGTTGGTTGAATATTTTTTTCCCAGCAAAAATTGCGTAAAATATTACCAGTTGGGCGAATACTATATTTTTCGAAATTTAGGCAAAAAGCTAAAAGATTTTTGATGTTATTATTTCAATTTGCTGCGCTGAAAGTAAAGGTTTGAACCTTTCAAATAATCAGCTCCATATTAGTTATTTACAAGGTCCTCCAATTCAATATTATTGGGGAATGTATAATGATTATATTGAAAATCCTGGTTTTTGGTAGGTTGAATTTTTTTGGTGCGATTTTTATTTAAAATTATTGGTTAATCCACTTCGAAAAATGATTTTTGAACTTGCTCAAAAACCAGATTTTTTTGATTGCAAATTCAAACTATTCTAAAAAATGAGATTTTAAAAGTATTATAAAAGAGAATCAACTGTGGTTTTCCCACCAGTAGAAATTAGAGAATTTAAGTTTCAAAAATAAAAAGAAAAAAATTATTATATTACAACATCTCGCCAAGTTAATTGGAAAAACTTGATTTAGCAGTTGAAGCTTTTGCTAAAAAATGGTAAAAAGGTTGATTTTGGTTGGTGGAGGAGCTGAGCATCAAAAAGTTGAAAAAAATCTTGCAAAAAACTCACAAAAATATTGAATTTATTCAAAGAATTAATAGCCCGAAAGAGCTTTCAAAAAAATTGTTGGTGAAGCGAAAGGTTTTATTTTTCCGAGTTTGGAGCCTTTTGGAATTGCGCCGATCGAAGCTCTTGCTACTGGAACGCCAGTTTTAGCATTCAATAAAGGTGGTTCACAAGATTATATTCAAGAGGGTAAAAATGGTGTATTTTTTTGATGAGCAATCAGTTGAATCAATCTTAAGTGCCATTAAAAAAATCGAAAAAAATTAAATTTTGATGCTAAAAAGTTTCAGAAAGTGCTAAATTTTTTTCGAAAGATAATTTTAAGAAAAATTTTCGAAAGAGAAATCAGGAAAGGATTTAATGAAAAAAATTTTTAAAAAAACTTAGTTTAGCTGAAAAAAATATTATTTTTTTGCGCCATTTATGGTTTGGTTTTCATATTACCCAAATTTTAATTTTGGTAAAGCGGCAGGTGCAAATTTAGAATTTTCAATTGCTCTAATCTATGCTGTAATTTTAGCACTCTTTAGTATTAAAAATATTTTTTTAAAAATAGCAAAAACTCTTTTTAAAAAAATAACGCAGTTTTGATTACTGGATTTTTGTTTTTGGAATTTTTTTAACGATTTTAAGTTCGCAAAATCAATTGAGAAGTTTTTTTAGTTTCTGGCGTTTGGTTAGTTTTGTGGCTTGATTTTTTTAGCAATTTTGAGTTTTTTTCGAAAAAAATAAAAAAATTGTTTGAAAGCCTTATAAAAAAACTTTTTATTTTTAGTGCTTTTTTTAATGTCAATCTTTGCAATAATTCAGGTTGTTTATGGAACTTGGTCGGACTGGGGTCTTTGCGCTGGATGTACTGCACAAGGTTTTTGGATTTGTGCGCCCAAAGCTGTTTTTTTGCAATTGAGCCACAATTTTTGCAAGCATACTTCTTGCGCTAATTTTAATTTTTAATAAGTAGAATTTTTTTAATAAAAAAATCTACAAAAAGAAAAAAATAGCAGTTTGGATTATGCTTTTTTTGCTTTATATTTAACACTTTCACGTGGGGCAATTTTTGCACTTTTTATTGGCAGTTTTAGTTTTGATTTTTCGTAAACCAAAAACTTTCGAAAAAGTAATTTTTACGAAATTTTTTTAATTTCTGGCTGGTTCATTGTTTCGAGTTTTTTTGGGTGGAATGATTTTTTTCATGCAATTTTTACCGAGTTAAACCCACGAGTGAGTGATGGTTTTATGATTCAATTTCTAAAAGTGTAAAACCAAATAAGTTTGGGAAAAATTAAATTGCCAAAAAAATGAAAAAGCAATTAATCAAGAAATTAAAGAGCCAGAAATTGAAAGCAATGGTTTAAATTTAAAAAGAGCCGACAGAAAAAGCTATAGAAAAAAACCTAAAAAAAGGCAATGTTTGATGGTTATGTTGAAAAATCAACTAATGAACGCACAAAAAATGTCGGATTTAGCAATGGAAACTTGGCTTTCAAACCCTTTTTATTGTATTCTTTGGAGTTGGTTCTGGGGCTTCTGGAATGGCGATTCTAAATTCCACACACCAGATAGCTAACAGTTCAGAAATTGTTCAGAATGAATTTTTTTATCAATTTTATTAGAATTGGGTATCTTTGGTTTAATTATTTGGGGGTTAATAATATTCAGAATTTTTTTCTAAAAATCTAGAGAAGAAAAGGTGCATTTGGGCAATTTTAACTGCGTTTTTTTGGTTCAATGGTTTTTCTTTTCAGGACTACCAAATGCACTACATATTTATTTGATTTTAGCAGTATCATTTGCTATAATTGAAAGAGCTTATGAAAAATCAGCAATCAATAGATGGGTTCACACTAAAAGCGGCGGGTCGATTCTTTAAGTCGTGATAACAGTTATGAGAAATTAGCTAAAAACCAGTTTCAAATACTCAGGCTAAACCAAGAATAACGGAAATTGAGCATTCGAAAAAGCTAAAAATCGAGAAGAAAAATTTAAATGAAGATATTGAATCTGCTTTACAAAAATTTAGAAATTGAAGAAGTTCAGGAAAAATGAACGGAAAGAACGAATAGCTTCGAAAAAAACAACGAAAACTTCTTCGAAAACTCGAAAAAAAGAATTTGAAGCGCAGAGAAAAAGGTAAAGAAGCTCTTTCTTTAGAGCAATTTAAGCGGCGTCGAATTTTGGGGGCGAATTTTTGCTATTATTTTATCAATTTTAATTATTGTTGGTGGATATTTTTGCATATAAAGCATACAAAGATTTGTATAAAATAACGAATGGCAATGTTATTGGCGCCGTTTTTGGAGAGAAAAAGAAGTTGAAGGCCGATTCTAATGGTCGTACAAATATTTTACTTTTTGGAACTTCGCCAAAAGGTTGGGACGGCGAGAACTTGACTGATTCTGTGATGGTCGTGTCTGTCAATCAAGAAACCAAGAAAATTTATACTATCTCGTTACCGCGAGACCTTTGGGTTAAACATACTTGTCGTAGCTGGCTTGGAACAACTGCCGGAAAACTTAATGAAACCTATGGTTGTAGTTATTATGATGCTAAAAATAGTGGCTCAAGTGAAGAAGAATCAGAGAAGGCTGGTCAAGATTCTTTAGCTAAAAAAGCAAAAGAAATTCTAGGTTTAGATATTCAATATGTTGTTCATGGTAATTGGAAAGTCCTAATTGATGCTATTAATTCTGTCGGTGGAATTGATGTGAAAGTCGAAGCTTATGATGGCTCTAACAGAGTTTATGATGTAGCTACAAAAATTAACTATAAGAGTGGTGAAACTTATCATATGGATGGTGAAACAGCATTGGCGTTTTCACGCGCTAGAGGTTCAGCTGGTGGAGTTGGTTTGAGTGGAAGTAATTTTGACCGTGAACGAAATCAACAGAAGATTTTTAAAAGCGGCGTTTTCTAAGATAAATGAACAAAAAAACTAATCCAATAACTTTACTTTCGCTCGCTTCATCTTTTGGGGTGAAAAATATCCATCACTCATTTAGCGGAGATGAACTAAAGACTGCGGCTGAAATTGCTCAAGACTTTAATGGTGGATCTATAACTTCTTTACCACTTGTTAATGAAAATGATCAGTCTGCAAATTATTTTACAACTGGAGTAATTAATTCGGTTAGTGCAGTTTTACCAAAAAGCTGGAACCTATAATTATAGCCAAATTCAAGCTTATATTTCAAAAAATACAATTGGTGGTGAGGCTATTAAAGAAAAACGCTAAAATTAAAATTTTTAAATGGTACGAATTATTCAGGATTAGCTGCTCAAGAACAGAAAAAAACTTGAGAAGGAAGGCTTTAATATTCAAGATATTGATTCTGCGCCAAGGCGAGACTATGCTAAAACTAAAATTTATTATGTAAAAAGATTCGAAAACCGCAACAATTAAAAATCTTGAATCTAAATATTCAACCAAAGCTGAAAAAAATTACCATCAGAATTATCAAAAAAATAGGAGAAGATTCAGATATAATTATTTTGTTAGGTGAAGATAATGGCAATTAATTTGACTAAAAAAACAAGTTGAACTTTTGAATTTTTATAGAAGTTTTTATTGAAGAATCTGGTTATAGCCCAACATATCGCGAAATTGCTCGTGGTATGGGCTATAAATCTGTTGCAACGGTAGCGAAACATGTCGATAATTTGGTTTTAATGGGAAAAATAACTAAATCTGATGGTGGTGAAGCTCGTTCGATTTCTATTAAGAAACAGATATCGGAACTCTCTGGCGATGAAAAAAATATTCATGATTTTTTAGTTAAGAAGCGAGACTCCTATGCTGAAAAATAATCAAATTGAACAAGCAAGAAAAAAATTGATGATGCAATTCTAACTTTGTGGTATTAGAATATTGAAAAATAAAGTGTTTATGTTTTAATTATAACTAGTAATGGATATTTTTAAGAGTTTCGAAAAATTTATAACAGGATTTTTAGATTACGACTGGTTCGAACCAATCACGATTATTCTTATTGCAGTTTTTGCGAGTTTTTTTATCACGCAAAATTATCGATTTCGCTTTCAGTGTTCGTAAGAAAACTAAAAAAATAAAAGCGCTCCGAAGAACGTTTAAAAAGAAATGAAACAATTTCGAAAATTGCAAAAACTACAATTGATATTGTTATTTGGATGACTGCAGCTATAAATTTTCTTAGTTCAATTGGTGTTAATGTGGCATCTTTAATGACGGGTGCTGGTTTTAATTGGTGTCGTGGTTGGTCTTGGTGCTCAAACAACAACTCGTGATATTTTAGCGGGATTTTTTTCATTGTAGGTGAGAATCAATATCGAGTTGGAGATACGATTGAAATTATGGTTGCTGGAAGGCTAATTTCGGGGAAAGTTGAAAATATTTCTTTACGAATTACTCAGGTTCGTGATGGTGATGGAAAAAGTTCACACAATTCGAAATGGTGCAAGCGAGGCGGTGACAAATCTTTCTTTTTAAATATGCTAATGTTAATTTAATGTTTGGTGTATCTTATGATACGGATATTGATGTTTTGGAAGAAGTGATAAATAATGTTGGGCTAAAAAATGCTTGAAGATCCGGAATTGAAAAAGATATTATTGAGCCAATTGTATTCGTAGCGAGTGAATAAATTCTTGGATTCTTCGATGGAAATTAAATGCTTAGGAAGAGTGAAGGCAGGCAAGCAATGGAATGTTGCCGGAATTTTTTTCGGCGGGAAATAAAGAAAGCTTTTTGATGAAAAACGATATTATTTTTTGCCTTATCCACAAATGGTCATTCATGATGTAAATCGAATTACTGCTAAAATGAAGAATTCAAAAAGCTCGTACTCGCCATCAAAAAGCATTCATCCATAAAACAAGTTAAAAAATAAAAACCCTTTTCGAAAGGGTTTTTATATATGGTGGTTATTTGGGCATTTTTCGTATTGTCCATTGTTACAAAATAAACAATTTTCCCTTTCGCAAGCCGAAAAATTATCTGTTCGGTGTGCAAAAGTTTGCTTAAGGATTTTCGATTTCGACTTAACTCGCCAGAATTGTATACTTCGGGGCTGAAGCTTACCTCTTTGATAGTTGCACAACTTTAAATAAATTTCGAAAAATTCTTCGAATTGCCCAGTCGCAACCATTTTCTGCATGGGTAATAATATTTTCCGAAACATCCATTATGATAGTTTTTTCACGGAATTTGTGCGTTACCATAATTTTTACCATATTTTCACCTCCAAGGTACTAATATATCATTATTATATAATTTTTAATAAAAAAAGTCAATAAATTAAATTAATTGATAAAACTTAAGCTTTATGGTAAAAATTAAAGCATAAACATAAAAATATAGGGAGGGAATATGGGTGAAAAAAACCGATTCAGGTTAATAGTGAAATCGGAAAAACTCAAAACCGTAATTTTACATAGGCCAGGAAAAAGAACTCGAAGGATTGACTCGGATTATTTGGAACAATTGCTTTTTGACGATATTCCATATTTGGAGGTTGCACAAGCTGAACATGATGCTTTTGCAGAAACTCTTCGAAATCATGGAGTTGAAGTTCTTTATCTCGATCAGTTAGCAGCAGAATCGCTTTATAACGATGAAATTAAGTGGCGATTTATTTCTGATTTTGTGCGAGCTTCAAAGCAAGGTGAGCGTCATGTAACACACGCTTTGATGCGTTACTTGGGGAATTTGAGCCACTTGAGCTTGTTCGAAAAAAATTATGGCGGGTGTTAAAAAGATGAAATTAAAACTGATGAAGATGAAAAATCTCATTTGAATTATTATTTCAAGAGTGATTATCCATTTTTGCTCGACCCAATGCCAAATCTCTACTTTACCCGTGACCCAGCAGCTGCAGTTGGAAATGGCTTAACAATTAATAAAATGCGCTATCCAGCTCGCCGACGTGAGAGTTTGTTTATGGAATATATCATGCGCTATCACCCACGTTTTGCTGCTAAAACTCCTGGTGGAGAAGTGCCAGTCTGGTTTGATCGCTATAATAAATTCAATATGGAAGGTGGTGATGAGCTTGTTCTTTCGAAGAATGTAATGGCGATTGGCGTTTCACAACGAACAACTCCTGAAGCAATCGAAAAAGTTGCTTCGAAATTGTTTGAATTTTCAGATTTTAATAAAAATTTTTAGCAATTCAAATTCCAGTTTCACATGCGTTTATGCATCTTGATACTGTTTTCACAATGATTGATTATGATAAATTTACAGTTCACCCAGAAATTTTAGACAAAGATGGTGAATTAAATATTTATGTTTTGGAAGATTCTGGTATTCCAGGACAGCCAAAAATTACTCATCGAACAAATTTGAAAGAAACTCTAGAGGAAGTTCTTGGTCTCGACCGTGTAACTTTGATTCAATGTGGTGATGGTGATCCAATTGCGGCGGCCCGCGAACAGTGGAACGACGGCTCAAATACTCTAGCAATCGCTCCAGGTGTAGTTGTAACTTATGATCGAAACTATGTAACCAACAGAGCTCTGCGTGAAGCTGGTGTTGAAGTTATTGAAATTCAAGGAGCTGAGCTTGGTCGTGGCCGTGGGGGCCCACGCTGTATGTCAATGCCAATTTGGAGAGAGGAGATTTAATAATGGCATTAAATTTAAAAAAATCGAAATTTTCTAACACTTTTTAGATTTTGCACCAGAAGAAATTCAGCTAATGCTTGATGTTTCACATGAGTATAAACGTTTAAAAACGAGCTGGAATTGCTCATAAAATTCACGAAGGTAAGCAAGTTGCTTTGCTTTTTCGAAAAACTTCAACCCTGAACTCGAACCGCTTTCACTGTGGCGGCTCGAGATTTGGGAATTCATCCAGAATTTTTAGGTAAAGATGATATTCAAATGGGTAAGAAGGAGTCAATTAAAGATACAGCAATTGTGCTTGGTCGCTCATTTGATGGAATTGAATTTCGCGGTTTTCGATCATTCGACTGTTGAAGAGCTTGCAAAATATGCTGGTGTGCCTGTTTGGAATGGTTTGACTGATATGTATCATCCAACTCAAATTTTGGCTGATTTTATGACAATTGAAGAACATCTTGGATTTCTAAAAGGTGCTAAATTGGTATTTGTTGGCGACGGACGCAATAATATGGCGAACAGTTTGATGATTGGCTCAGCTAAAATGGGTGTTGATTTTCGAATTGCTGCTCCAAATAATCTTCATCCAGACCCCGCCTTGGTTGAAAAATGCCGTGAAATTGCTCGTGAAACGGGTGCAAAAATTACAATTACAGACGACCTATATGGTGCTGCTCACGGTGCAGATTTCATCTATACTGATGTATGGGTATCAATGGGGAAGAAGATAAATTCGAAGAACGAATCCACCAACTACGCGGATTCCAAGTAAATACTGCACTTCTTCATGCAACTGGAAACCCAAATGTGAAATTTATGCACTGTTTACCAGCATTCCATGATTTAAATACGAAAAATTGGAAAAGAAATTTTCGAAAAAAATATGGATTGAAAGAAATGGAAGTTACTGATGAAGTCTTTAACTCAAACGCTTCAATTGTATTCGATGAAGCTGAAAACCGCATGCACACAATTAAAAGCGGTTATGGCTTTAACTTTGTAATTTTAGGAGAAGAAAAATGGCTATGAAAAAAAGATGCAGATAAAAACTACTTCAAAAAGGTTGAGAAGATTTCGAAAAAGCTAAAAAGTGTTTAAATCGCCGTCGGCTTTTAGTGTTTTATTCATTATTATTGCAATAATGGCTGGATTAACTTGGCTTATACCAAGTGGTCGTTATGAACAATTAGAAGACGGAAAAATTAAATCCAACAGTTATTCGCAGACTGAAAAACGCTTGAAAGTTGTTGAAGAAGTTAAAAATCCAAAAACCGAAATTTCAATTTCTGAAGCGGAAAGCAAAGGTTATAAAAAAATGCAGCAAGCGATTTTAAAAAAAGCTGAAAAAAAGATAAAAAGATTATTACATTAATCTAAAGCAAGGATTTTGGGATATTTTCTTGTCTCCAATTTATGGAATGGCTAAGAAACTTGATGTAATCGTATTTATTCTAATCCTTGGTGGGTTCTTGGGTGTTGTGATGAAAAACCGGCGCACTTGATTCTGCAATTGGTGGTTTACTCAAAAAGATGAAAGGCAAAGAAAAGTGGATTATTCCAGTTTTAATGACACTTTTTGCGATTGGCGGAACTACTTATGGTATGCAAGAAGAAGCGGTGGCGTTTTTATGCATTAATCGTACCAATTATGATTGCTGCTGGTTATAATTCAATGACTGCCGTAATGGTAATTGTTCTTGGTGCTGGTTCAGGTGTTTTTAGCTTCAACAGTAAATCCATTCTCAACTATTATTGCTGCAAATGCTGCTGGTGCAGAATTATCAAAAAAATATTATTGCCTCAGTTTATAATTCTAGTTGCATCTCTAGCTGCTTCTATCATCTTTACGATGCGATATGCTGCTAAAGTTAAAGCTGGTGAATATGCTGAAGATTCTAAAAGGAAAAACCAGCAGTTAAAGCAATTGATGCTTCGAAAGTGCCAGAATTTACACTTGAGCGAAAATTTGTAATGGGAATTTTTGGGGCTAACTTTCCTTGTGATGATTATGTCACTTGTTCCTTGGAAAGATTTGCACGTAACATTCTTTTGAAGACTGGCACGAATGGCTCGCAACTTTGCCTATTGTTGGTGGAATCTTCGGATTTGAACATTCTGTTCCTTTTGGCTCTTGGTATTTTTAACGAAATTTCAGCACTGTTCTTAATCTCGACAATAATGATTAAAATTCTTTATCATGAGGAATTTAAAAAAGATGATGTTTCTGTAACAAACACTTTCCTTGCTGGCTCTGCAGATTTATTGAGTGTTGCTTTAATTATTGCGGTTGCTGCAGCAATTGGTGTTTTGATGCAAGCTGGTGGAATTCAAGATACGATTGTTTATTGGGGCGAAGAACTTCTTCGAAAAGTTCCATCACAGATATTTGGTGTTTTGGCTTATATTTTCTATATCCCAATGTCATTTATCATTCCATCATCTTCTGGTTTAGCGGAGGCTACAATGCCAATTATTGCTCCTGTTGCAGATTTAGCTGGTTCAACTAAAGAAATTGCTGTCGTTGCATTTGCGACTGCATCTGGACTTCTTAATATGATTGCCCCTACGATTGCATCATTAATGGCTGGTTTAGCACTTGCAGGCGTTCCTTATAAAAAACTGGGTTAAGAGAACTGCTCCATTAATGGCTATTCTAACTTTAATTAGCCTTGTTGTAATTGTTGTGATGGGATTCTTAAAAATAAAATGAAACAGATTTCGGAATATCAAAAGGAATCTTTTCATCGAAAATTAACCTCAATTTTGGTAGTTGCTGTACTGGTAGCTGTAGTTTTTTTGCAGTAGGCTTTGTTGTAAAGCTTCTTGATTTTACACTGCCAGTTGCTCACCGAAATATTTCGAATAATAAAAAAATCATAATCAGTCTTCGAAAAATATAACAATTTCAGGAAATGTAGTTTGTCTTTCATTTAAAAAGGGTAAAACTGATAATTCAAATCCAAACAAATGTAAAGTTGGAGTTGTTGATTCTAAAGGTCAAAAATATGCTGTTTCTGGTGGAAGCAATTTAAATCTTTACGGAGAAGCTAACTCAAACGGAGTTGAGGTTTCTGGTGAGTTTATTCCTGCCAGCGAAGATGAAACTTATGATATTGTTGGCACAATCAAGCGTTCGTAGTATAATTTAACTATGAAGTTATTGAGTGATCAAGTTGATGAACGCGAGATTAAAGGGTAATTTTGCGCTGAGTTAGAAAAAGACTCGCGCATTTTTTTTTAGAGATGTTGTAGAATTCGGCTGTTATGTTGGTACAACTAGTGTTTTTTTAGCAAAAAAACTCTTGAAAAAAATGGGGAAGTTCTAAAACGCTTTGGCTTTATGATTCGTTTGAAGGCTTACCAGAAAAAAATCTGTAAAAGATATTAATTCTTTGGGTGAAGTTTTTCAAAAAAAGGGGAATTATCTGCAAGTAAAAAAAGCAGTTAATTTCAAATTTGCGTAAATCACATATTAAAAAAATGCCAAAAAAATTACAAAAGGTTGGTTTAATACACTTTCGAAAAACACAAATTCCTGAAAAAAATTAGCTTTGCTTTTTTTGGATGGAGATTATTATGATTCAATTTTAGATCCGCTTAATTTAATCTGGGATAATCTTGAAAGTGGTGCAATTGTTGTTATAGATGACTATGGAAATCAAGCCCTACCAGGAGCTTCGAAGGTAGTTAACGAATGGTGTAAAAAAACACAATATTTCAAAAGAAGTTGAAGCGACTTTGGCGATTTTTCGAAAACCATAAAAATAATAAAAAGTATTGCGCTTTGTGTATAAAATGATGTATTATATAAGTATAAGCGCTAAGATTATTTTTTGGGAGGAACCATAAAAATAGCGCGTTTTCTTGACATTTGTTATTTTTTTTGATAGAATGGTTCATAGGCTCGCGCAAAAACGTGTAAAATTTATTAAATAAAGGAATCGGTCGAGCGCGTGAGTTGCATGAATAAAAAGGAGAACGCATGCCTATCAAAATCAATTTTCCTCCTTCAAGGAAGAAAATAATTGCGGTGGATGTGGTGCCTGCTGAATGGCAACGCTACATTGAACAATAAAAAGTGACAAAAAGAAAATCTCACTCTTTACTGAGTGAGATTTTATTATGGGATTATTTCTGATTCTTAATTGCTTCATCTAAGGCTGATTTTAATTTTTGCATCATCGCCCCAAATATCAGAAGACAAATCTTTACCGTTAAGCTTGAATGAAGGTGTTCCAGTTACTTTTTGCTTTTTGAACCAACAGCTTGATCAAATTTAATTTTCACCTTCACTTTATCACTCTCAATATCTTTTTGAATTGGTCGATATTTAGATTTAATTCTTTAGCGTATTCTGTGAAATAATCCATTCGCTCACTAGCAGTTGAAGCTGTCCATTCATCTTGCTTGTCGTAAAAGCAAATCGTGCATTTCCCAATATTTTCCTTGCAAGCCTGCTGCTTCAGCAACGCTCGCTGCAGCAAGTGCATTTGGGTGAATTGTGACTAATGGGAAGTTTCGAAATATTACATTAACCTTATCTTTATATTCTTCTGCGATTGATTTAACGCGGCTGGCTGCAGTTTTACATCCTGGGCATTGAAAAATCACCATATTCAACCAAAGTTACTTTCGAGTTGTTTTTTTATGATAAACATGCTCAGAAATATCGCCTGAATTTTTACTTGAAGAAATCTCTTTTGAAATATCAATATTACTCAAATCAATTTTTTTGAAGGTTTGACAGCCAGATCATTCCACCCAAAAAAAGAACAACTAAAACTGTAAAAAAATTATTGCAAATTTATTATCGGCTATAAAATCTTTTTATTTTTTTGAAGATTTTTGCCTTATTTTTATTAGTAGACATTTTCCTCCTTTTTCACTAACTATTACTATTTTAACATAAAAATAAGCTTTTTCAAAATGCATAAGTGTGATAAAAATAAAAATATGTTAGTTATAAGTGTAATTTGTTTAATTTTAATGCTTATTATTTTTTTCTTTGAGAAAAAGGAAGTTGAATTTTCTGAATTTGAGCTCCAGCGCAGAATTAATTCTGGTGACAAACGAGCTGAAAAAATGCTTAATAAAAAGAAGTTTGTACCAGTTTATAATTATTTTTTTGCAATATTTTGGCTGCACAATCATGATTGTTTCAGTAATTTCACTTTCGAAAGTTTTTGATTTTTGGAAGTCGATAGTTATTTGTTTTGTTGTTTTTCTAATTTCGAAGGGAATTTTAAAAAGTGGTATTTTGAATCAAATTTCAAGCCAGATTAATCGTAAAATTATCCCGATTGCAAATGGAATTTATTTTGCTCAAAATATAAAAAAACACAAAATAGGCTTTCGAAGATGGCAAATAAAAAAACAACCGTGGTCGTTTTATTCAAAAAGAAGAACTTTTATTTTTTTGGCTAATCATAAACGAATTTTTAACTGAAAATGAACAAAAATGGATTGAAAAAAATTTTTTTGAACTTGAAGAAAAAAACAATTTTAGAAGTTGGTGTTTCTAGTGAAAAAAATGGCAATAATCCACGATAATGATTTGTTAACACCATTAGTAATTGATGAACTTTTTCAAAAACCAAGCAAAAGATTTTTTTCCGGTTATGAACGAGGAAGAAAAATAAAGTTAAGGGTGCAATTTTTTTCTGGAAGATATTACTAAAAATTGATTCAAGCGATTCGAAAAAGCTCAAAAAAAGTAATGCATGAAGAATTCCTATCGATAAAAACCTAATTTAAGTGCCTTAGTGGCTTTTAGAAAAAAATACTTTCAAAAGGTGAAAAACTATGCAATTTTGCTTGAAAAGAAATGGTGATTTGTCTGGAATAGTTAATTCGGTAGATTTTATTCGCAAAAAAATAGGAAAATGTGGTAAAAATATAAAGAGTTAAATTCAAGAATTAGGAGAAATATGCGGATATTAGCGAAAAAAATTCGATTGATAAAATTGGTGAAAAAAATTACTGTAAAAGGCTGGGTAAATTCTCGACGAGACCACGGTGGGTTGATTTTTTTATTGATTTACGTGATCATTCTGGATTGCTCCAACTTGTGATTTCGCCAGATTTTTGCAGAAAGTTTTGAATTAGCTGAAAAATGCCGTGATGAATTTGTGATTTCGGCAACTGGTGTAATAAAAGAGCGTGCTGAAAAATTTAAAAAAATCCAAATATCTCAACTGGTGAAATTGAGCTTATTGTTGAAAATCTTGAAATATTAAATCGAAGTGAACCTTTACCAGTCGCTGTTTCCGATAATGGTCAAAAAAATCGAATGAAGAATTGCGCTTGAGGTATCGTTTTTTTAGATTTGCGCCGTGAAAAAAATGCAAAAAAATGTTGCGTCGCCGTGCCGAATTTTATCGTGAAATTCGAAAATTTATGGAGAACCACGAATTTATTGAAGTTGCTACACCGATTCTTGCAAATTCTAGCCCAGAAGGCGCCGTGATTTCTTAATTCCGAGCCGTGTTCATCCTGGAAAATTCTATGCTCTACCGCAAGCTCCACAACAGTTTAAACAGCTTTTAATGGTTGGTGGAATTGATAAATATTATCAAATTGCCACTTGTTTCCGTGATGAAGATCCGCGAGCGGATAGGCTTTATGGTGATTTTTATCAGCTTGACCTTGAAAAGGCTTTCGTTGAAAATGGTGAGGAGATTCGCTCAGAAATGGAAGTTCTCATTAAAGATTTAGTGAAAAAATTTTGCTAAAAAGAGCTTTTGAGTGAAGAAATTCCACGTATTCCTTATGAAGTTGCGATGGAAAAAAATACGGTAGTGATAAGCCTGACTTGCGTTTCGGAATGGAACTAGTTGATTTAAATGATGTTTTGGCTGAAACTGAATTTGGTGTGTTTAAAAACGCTGAATGTGTGAAAGCGATTTGTGTAAAAAATGGTGCAAGTTTGAGCCGAAAACAGATTGATAATTTCACTGAAATTGCCAAAAGTGAAGGTGCGGGCGGTTTGGCTTATATTACATATATTGAAGGTGAAGTAAAAAGCCCAATTGTTAAATTCTTGAACAAAAATGAACTTTCGAAAATTAAAGAAAAAACCGGCGCTGAAGATGGTGATGCGATTTTCTTTGGAGCAGATAAACGTGAAGTTGTTAATAAAGTTCTTGGTCGTCTTCGAAATGAATTTGCTGATTTCTTCAATCTTAAGGATGAAAAATAAAGTGGCTCTCGCTTGGGTTGTAGATTTTCCATTTTATGAATTTGATGAGAAAAACAAAAAAGTTGATTTTGGTCATAATCCATTTTCGATGCCGAAGGGTGGTGTTGAAGCTCTTCGAAATGCTAAAACTGACGCTGAAAAACTGGCGATTAAAGCCGACCAATATGATATGGTGATGAATGGTTATGAAATCTGCTCAGGCGCTGTTCGAAACCATAATCCAGAAGTGATGTATGAGGCTTTTGGATTGCTTGGATACGATAAAAAAATATGTTGAAGAGAAATTCGGTGCGATATTAAACGCCTTTAAATTTGGTGCTCCTCCGCATGCAGGTTGTGCATTTGGCTTGGATCGAATTTTTATGATTTTAATGAATGAAGATAATATCCGTGAAGTGGTGGCGTTTCCAAAAGAATGGTTCGGGAGTGGATGTAATGATGAGTTCACCTAGCTTTGTGGATGAAGGACAGCTAAAGGAGTTAAAAATTGAGCTCTCTGAAGATGAAGAATAAATTGGCAAATTTCCAAAAATTTGGTTTTTAGTGATTCTTATAATTGGTGGATTTTTAGTTCTGTTTCATTTTTCGAAAATTGTTTTTGCTGAAGAAGTCGCAAAAAGAAAAAAACCAACTGAAATTCAGATTTCGAAAATTAGTAAAAAAATGCAACGATTTAAAAAAATAATTTGAAAAAACTTCGCTCTGAAGACGCTCTAAAAAGGGTTAATCTGGGTAAAAAGCTATGAGAAGATTTCGAGATGGATTGATGTCGAATTTTAATGCAAGAATTGCTTTAAACAAGAAAAATGGTGCTGAATTAATTTTAACTGCTTCTGAATTTGAAGAGAATTTTTAAGTATTTTAAAGAGAATTTTTCAGATTTATGAGCGGGAGCTTTCGAATTAGTTTCGCAAGATTGTATTAAGAATCCGCGTGATTTTTACTTAAAACTTGAAAAACACGTCGTTCTCGCGAGAAGTAAATTACAACACTAAAAAAATTGAATGAAATTTCTGAAAAAAATATGGTGTTCAAGTTCATGATTTTGTTGTAAAAAATACATCAGGAGTTTTGAATGAATAATTATTTGAATAAAATTAAAGCAAAAATTAAAAAAATCAGCCATTGGAATCGCAAAAAGAAATTAATGGTTCTCGCAATTTGATAATTTTTTTTCTTGCGGGAAGTTTAGGAATCGCATTAGTTTTGGTGATTGCAAGCTTAATTCTTTACACTTCGGATGGAACTATTCAGCTTGATTTGAGCAGGCCAGTTTTGCAAGAGGCGCGTGAGGCTCAGAAAAAAAGGCAAAAAAAGAGGAAGAAGAACGCAAGAAAAACGAAAAAGATGAGGAGTTTTTACCGCAAGGTGGTCTTTCAAATAAAGATATGGCGGATTTCGAAAGGCTTTATTCGCAAGCAAGAAAGAAAATTCATACAGATGAGTTTAGCGAAAGCTCCTTAAGTGATGAAACTTTAAAAATAACAGACCAATAAAGGAGAAGAATGGCTTTTTTTAAATCCGAAAGATTTTATTATTACTCGCAAGCGTAAACTTTATAAATTTACGCTTTTTCAATAATTCTGCAATTTGTTTTTGAATTTAATGAATGGCAAAAAAAGAAAATGCTGAAGTTAATAATTTAGAAATTGGTGCAGGAACAGGGCTTTTTAGCGAAGCTTTGGCAGCAAAAAAATCCAATGAAGAATTTTGTGGCGGTTGATGTTAAAGCCGACCGACTAGTTAAAGGTGCTATTCAAGCTGAGCAAGATGGCGTTAAAAAAATATTCGTTTTTGCGAGCGCGAGCCGAGCCAGCTTCTTGAAGCTTTTTGGTGAAAAATTCGGTAAAAATATCTTTGGGTGACCTTTCCTGACCCTTATCCACGTGAGCGGAATTCGGGCCGCCGCTTAACGCACCCAACTTTTTTGCGAATTTATACTAAGCTTTTTGGCTGAAGATGGTGCGCTCTACTTTAAAACTGATGCTAAGAATCTTTTCGAATGGAGCTTAGAACAGCTTGTAGCAGAAGGTTGGAAAATTGAACGGCTTAGTTTTGATTTACATGAAAGTAATTTTAACGAAAATTACAAAGTGATGACAACTTATGAGAAACGTTTTTACGGCAGAAGGTCTAAAAATTAACTTCGTAAAAGGCTATACCGCCGAAAAATATATGAATAAATAAATTTCGAAAGAGGTGAAATGGCTGATTTTTTAGAAATTAAAGGTGCGCGTGAACATAATTTGAAAAATGTAGATTTAAAAATTCCGCGTGATAAATTAGTGGTTATAACAGGCCTTTCTGGTAGTGGAAAGTCTAGCTTGGCATTTGATACAATTTATGCGGAAGGTCAGCGCCGCTATATGGAGAGTCTTAATTCTTATGCGCGACAATTTTTAGGCACAATGGATAAGCCAGATGTAGATCAAATTACAGGGCTCAGCCCGGCAATTTCAATTGATCAAAAATCTACTAGTCGCAATCCACGCTCAACCGTAGCAACTGTAACTGAAATCTATGATTATTTGCGTCTTCTTTTTGCGCGAATCGGTACGCCACATTGTCCAATTTGTGGCCGAGATGTAGTTCGGCGTACTCCCCAAAGCATTGTTGATAGTATTATGAATCTTAAAGAAGGTTCACGGTTGATATTGCTTGCACCGATCGCAAAAAGCTAAAAAGGTGAATTTTGCGCATATCCCTGAAGAGTTTGCAAAAAGGTTTTGCTCGTGCGCGGGGTTGATGGAGTGATTTATGCTTTAGACGAATTCCCTGAACTTGAAAAAATATTAAGCATAATATTGAAATTGTAGTTGATCGTTTGGTTCTTTCGAAAGAAATGCGAGACACGTTTAGCTCAAAGTGTTGAGCAGGCGCTTGAAATGACTAGCGGAATTTTAGAGATTTTAAATGATGAAACTGGCGAGGTGAAGATTTTTTTCGCAACGTTATGCTTGTGAACTTCACCCAGATGAGCATATTCCTGAGCTTGAACCACGATTATTTTTCATTCAATGCGCCACAAGGAGCTTGTGAAACTTGTTCGGGGCTTGGAACACGAATGGAGATTGATCCAGAATTAGTTCTTTCACCAAATTTAACAATTTCTGAGGGTGCGATTCGGCCTTATAATCGTGTGATGGAAAAGGGCTATCGAATTAAATTGCTTGAGGAAGTTGCAAAAACGTCATGGATTTTTCAACAAAAGTCCCAACTAAAAAAATCTTTCGAAAGAAGCGATTGATATTATTTTATACGGCACAAGAACAGATGAAAAATATCCGATCGAAATGAATGGCCGTGTTTATAATATGAATTTTGAAGGTGTAATTCCAAATTTGGAGCGTCGCCATCGAGATACGGATAGTGAATTCCAGCGTAAGGATATCGAAAAGATTTATGCGCGTTCGAAAATGTCAAACTTGCGGTGGAAAACGTTTGAAGCCGGTTGTTCTTGCTGTTACAGTTGCAGGCTTAAATATTGTTGAAATTTGTGATCTTGCAATTGATGAAGCTGTTGAACTTTTCAAAAATTTAGAACTAAACGAACAGCAAAAGTTTATTTCAACTCAAATTCTAAAAGAGATTTCTTCAAGGTTAGGCTTTATGAATAATGTTGGCTTGAATTATTTGGAGCTTTCATGCCGCGGCTAACACTTTGAGCGGCGGTGAGGCGCAGCGAATTCGTTTAGCAACTCAAATTGGCTCTGGCCTTCAAGGTGTACTTTATGTCCTTGACGAGCCTTCAATTGGGCTTCATCAACGAGATAATGATAAACTGATCGCAACGCTAAAAAACCTTCGTGATTTAAATAATACCGTTTTAGTGGTGGAGCATGATGAAGATACGATTCGGGCAGCGGATTGGCTAGTTGATGTTGGTCCTGGCGCTGGTGTGAATGGCGGAATGATTGTGGCTTCTGGTACACCTGATGAGGTTTCGAAAAATCCTAAATCTTTAACAGGGCAATTTTTTTAAGCGGAAAAGATAAAATCCAAATACCAAAAAAAGCGCCGAAAAAATTCAGAAAAATGAAAAATTGGTGATTAAAAATGCACGAGAAAATAATCTGAAAAAAATATTGACGTTGAGATTCCGCTAGGCGTAATGACGGTAGTTTCTGGCGTTTCGGGAAGTGGAAAGTCAACCTTAGTTAACGAAATTTTAAGTAAAGAATTGTTAGCACGAAAGCACCGCGCGCAAGAAGTTCCTGGTGCTCATGATGAAATTTTGGGATTAGAAAAAAACTAGATAAAGCAATTGTGATCGATCAAAGTGCGATTGGCCGTACACCGCGTTCAAATCCCGCAACTTATACTGGTGTCTTTACGCAGATTCGTGAGCTTTTGCTGGCACGCCAGAAGCAAATATTCGTGGCTATAAAGCTGGTCGATTTAGCTTTAACGTTAAAGGTGGCCGATGTGAAAACTGTCAAGGTGACGGTGTAATTAAGATTGAAATGCATTTTTACCAGATGTTTATGTGGAATGTGACGTTTGCCACGGAAAGCGATATAATCGTGAGGCGTTGGAGATCCTTTATAAAGGTAAAAACAATCTCGGATGTTTTAGGAATGACAATTGATGAAGCAACGGAATTTTTTTGAAAATATTCCTGCGATCCATCGAAAAATTAAAAACGATTCAAGAAGTTGGTTTGGGTTATATTAAACTTGGTCAGCCCGCAACAACATTCTCTGGCGGTGAGGCACAACGAATTAAGCTTGCAAACCGAGCTTGCGCGTGCTTCGACTGGAAAGACAATATATATTTTTAGACGAGCCTACAACTGGTTTACATAATGCAGATGTTAAAAGATTGCTTTCAATTTTTGAACCGTTTGGTTGATGCTGGAAATTCAATGGTAATAATTGAACATAATTTAGATATTGTTAAAAAGTGCTGACTGGCTAATTGATATGGGCCCAGAAGGTGGAGCAGGTGGTGGAACTGTTGTGGCAACTGGAACTCCAGAGCAAGTTTCGAAAGTCGAAAAAGAGCTGGACAGGGAAAGTATCTTAAAAATATTCTTTAGGATAAATTGCCATGTCTTTTTGAAAAAAATAGTATAATAATGCTATAAAGTGCTTAAGTTTATATCATGAAAGGAAAAAAGATGGCGATTTTAGTAACTGGTGGCACAGGATTTATCGGTGCTCACACTTCAATTGAACTTCTTAAAAAAATAATGAAGAGATTATAATAATTGATAATTTTTCGAAATTCGAAACCTAAAAGCTTTAGAGCGAATTCGTGAGATTTCGGGTAAAGATTTTAAGTTTTACGAAGTTGATATTTTTAAGTAAGGATGGGCTTCGAAAAATTTTTCAAGAAAATAATATCAAGCAAGTGATACATTTTGCGGGTTTAAAAGCAGTTGGCGAAAGCGTTGCAAAAACCACTTGAATACTATAAAAATAATATTCAAGGAACGATTTCTCTTTTAGAAATTATGCGAGAATTTAACATTTATGATATCGTTTTTTTCTTCGAGTGCAACAGTTTATGGCGACAAAAATCCAGTTCCTTATCGAGAAGAAATGCCTTGCGAAACGGCAACGAATCCTTACGGATACACTAAAGTTGTGATCGAACATATTTTGAAAGATTTAGCAAAAGCTGATGCACGCTGGTCGATTACGATTTTACGATATTTCAACCCAATTGGTGCGCATGAAAGCGGTTTAATTGGTGAAGATCCGCAAGGAATTCCAAACAATTTAATGCCGTATATTTCTCAAGTTGCCATTGGAAAACGAGAAAAAAACTTTTCGATTTTTGGTGACGATTACGAAACTCCTGACGGTACGGGTGTGCGTGACTATATTCATGTTGTCGATTTAGCGAAAAGGTCATTTGAAAGCATTAGAAAAATAACTGCAAGAATAGTGGTGTTAAAATTTACAATCTTGGTTCGGGCTCGGGGAGTGAGCGTTTTAGAATTGGTTCACGCTTTCGAAAAAAAGCTTCAGGTAAAAAGATTCCTTTCGAAATTGCCTCGCGTCGTGCAGGTGATATTGCATTTTTGTTATGCTGATGTGGCTAAGGCTGAAAAGGAACTTGGCTGGAAAACTGAAAAAAACACTCGATGAAATGTGCCGAGATTCATGGAATTGGCAAAGTAAAAAAATCCGAACGGATTGGTATAAAAATTTTAAAAAGTTTGTTTTCGAGCAAACTTTTTTTATTTTTCGAAAAAAAGTACTTGACTTTTTAAGCTACCTTGTATAACATAGAAGTATGAAAGAACAAGAAAGTATTGAAAAATATGCTTCACAAATTTCAACCCAAATGCGAAAAGGTTTTATGGCGTTTTGTGTGCTAAAAGTTTGTGCAAAAAAGCCAGTTTATACTAGCGACATTATTAGGGAGCTACGTGAAGCTAAAATGGTTGTAGTTGAAGGAACGATTTATCCGCTGCTTTCAAGATTACAAAAAGATGGATTATTAAGTCACGAATGGCAAGAAAGTGAGCAAGGGCCGCCAAGAAAGTATTATTCAATAACCAATTTTGGTACGAAAGTTTTAGCAAATATTAGCAAAGAAATTGAAAAGCTGAATAAAACAATAAATGAGCTTTAAAGGAGAAATATGAAAGAAATTACAAGAATTCATTTGGCTAAAAATTCCTTATGAAATTGAAATTCCAGCAAAAAAATCAACTAGAAAAAAATACCTAAAAAGATTTGAAGATTTATTCAAGCGATAAAGATATTTTTGAAGATGTAGAAATTCGAATTACCGAGATTTTTGGCGGAACTTGGAGTGAAAGAAGGTGGAGTTATTACCGAGAAAGAGATTTCGAAAATTGAAGCTCAAATTGGTTCACCAGAGTTTTTCAAGATACAGATTTTACTGAAAAATAGTGAAGAGAAATCTTCGGCGAAAATTTCAAAAAAGACTTTATCGTGATGAGAAGAATGGAATGATTTCTGGCGTAGCATCTGGGTTGGCTCAATACTTAAATATTGATGTAGTTTGGGTTCGCTTGGTGCTAATTGTGATGTTTTTTATGACTTTTGGTGGAATAGTTCCAATCTATATTTTATCGATTTTGGTTATTCCTGCAGCAAAAAAATGCAAATGACATTTTGCGACTTCGTGGTGAAAATATTACCGCAAATTCCATTCGAGAGGTTAATGAAGAATATAATTTCGAAAAAAATTCATCTTCGAAATTTAAAGATCGCTAAAGCTTTTGGTGTAATTTTTGGCATTTTTGCGGTTTTGGCCTTTTTGGGTGGAGTTACGGCAGTAATTCTTGGAAATCTAGCGCTTTCAGAAATTTATAGCGCAGCAGCTTTCGCAAATGCTAAAGATGCTGGTATAGGTGTAATTATTAGTGCTAACATTTTAGGTTTTTGCTTATCTTTTGCTGATGGGATTTTGTTGCAAAAATGCTTTTCAAGCTAAAGATTACAAAAATTGATATTTTTGTTTCGATTCTTTCAGTTGTGATTGCGTTTGCAGGGCTTATGGGATTTATTACTTCAGCATCATTGTTGCGTGATAAAGTAAACAATAGGTTTTTCTCAAAGTTTAATTTCAGAACGAGTTAAAAATTGATTCTGCAAAAATGAAAAGTATTAAAAAAAGCTAGAAGTTGACTCTTCGGCAGCAGTTTTCTATCATATTGCGGATGAGCCAAAAATTGAGTTTACGCATTTCAATTTCGAAAAAAATAATCTTGAAACGAATTTTGATGGTGAAACTTTAAAAAATAAATTTGAATAAAGTTTCGAATAATGCACGTTATTTCTATGGCAAAAAGTCAGGAAGAGATTCATATTTATAGCCCAGAATTAAGTGAAATTAATCTAAAAATCAAGTTCGTAAGTAAAAATATTTTTGCAAAGAACGCCGAGAAGATCAAGGTAAATATTTCAAAAAACAGTTCTGTTAATTTCGAAAAATTCGGCAAAAAATTGATAATTTGGAAATTTATGCAGGTGAATTTAGCAATTTTTACGCTAATGGAATTGATGTAAAGAATTTAAGTGTAAATAGCGATGGCGGAAGTTTGGAATTGAATAAGGTTGAAAACGCAGAGATTAAAACAAATAAGTGTAATTCTGTGGTTTCGAAAAAACACGCGATTAAAAATGCGCTGAAAAAGTTAAAGTAAATGGTTACGATTTCAACGAAAAATACAAAAGGTCAGTGTTTGTATCTTGAAAAATCCAGACGAGGATCAATTTTTAATTAAAAGGAGCAATATGATTGAAGTTAGAAATATTTCAAAAATTTATGGCAAAAAGAAGAATCGTTTTCAGGCATTAAAAGATGTGAGTTTCAAGATTGAAAAATGGTTCAAGCGTGGCGATTATTGGAAAAATCGGGAAGTGGAAAATCAACACTAATTCATGCAATGAGTGGCCTAGATGCTCCAGAAAAAGGTGAAGTTTTAATGGATGGAGTAAATATTTTATCAATGAATCAAAAAGAAGATCGATAAATTTCGTTCGAAAAATGGGATTTATTTTTTTCAAAAGCTTTTTGTGCAGGGAAATGAAACTTGTTTCGAAAATGTGAGTTTGCCGCTTGAAATTGCCGAAGAGCCAATTTTTTTCGGCGAAAAGAGATTATTGAAAATGCCCTAAAAGCAGTTGGCTTGGAGGATAAAAATCAAAAATACCAGCTCGTGACCTTTCGGGTGGGCAAAAAACAGCGTCTTGCGATTGCGCGAGCAATTGTAAACTCGCCAGAAATAATTTTTGCGGATGAACCAACGGGAAATTTGGACTCCGCAACTAGTGAAAAAAATTGAAAAATTACTTTTTGAATATAATAAAAAGTCTGGTGCAACGCTATTTATTATTACTCATGATGAAGAATTGGCAGAAAAAGTGTGATATTCGGATTCGAATAAAAGATGGCGAAAATAGAGCATATTGAAGGAGCTAAAAAAATGCGTAGAGTTGATATTATTAAGCGAGCTGGAAAAAATATTCGTTTAGCGAAAGGACGAACAATTTTGACAAGTTTAGCAATTGCGGTTGGCGCGACAACGGTTGCACTCGCAATTGCAGCTGGAAAAGGGTGGTAATGCTTATGTTGAAAGTTTAGCCAATAAATTAGGTGATCAAAATGCTTTAACCATCTCGCGATTAATTAAAAAAATAAAAAAAGATCCTATGCGCCAAAATAGGGGTTGAATCAACTCGTGAAGATGCTGTCAGGAAAAAAAGGCTGAAATTGACGCCGAGAGCCATTCATTTAAAAAGAAGATTTAGATAAAATTTTTAAAAATTAAAGGTGTTCGAAATGTTTCCCCAGCAGTTCCTGTGAATATTGAAACTGTTCAAGTAGAAAATGGTGTAAAAATATGACGGAAATATTGCCACTAAAAATGATGAACAGGAGATGGGGCTTTCGGCCGGAAAAACTTAGCAAAAAAATAATCAAATTGATAATGGAAAAAGTTATCGCACCAAAAAGCTTATGTTGAACCATTTTGGGGTAAAAATCCTGCCGATATTGTGGGCAAAAAAAGTAGTTTTCGAAATGAAAGACGCGGAAGGTAAAACTTTTCGAAAAAGACTTTTTCGAGATTCAAGCAGTTGATGCTGGAAAAAAACGGATACCAACTTTAATTATCACGGAAATTTCTGGATGAATAATAGTGATGGTTTGGAAATTGCGAAAAAGCAAAATTCTGGTGAAATGCGGTTTTATAGTGCGAGCGCAACAACCGACGGCACACGAAAAGTTGATGAAATTAAAAAGGAAATTACAGCATTAAACGGTGGTGAATTTTACCAAGTTTCCACTTTCGCAGATGATAAAGCAACGGTTCAAACAGCAATTAATGTTATGGCGGCAGGTCTTGCTGGATTTGGATTTTTAACGCTTCTTGCTTCAGCTTTTGGAATTATTAATACGCAATATATTTCAGTTTTAGAGCGGACTTCACAAATTGGTTTGATGAAATCGCTCGGAATGCGAAAAGAGTGATGTTTCGAAGCTTTTTAGATACGAAGCGGCGCTGATTGGTTTATTTGGTGGAATTATTGGAATTGTTGTAGCGTATGGAATTACTTTCTTAAACCCTGTAATTAGTAATGTCTTAAAGCTACAAAAAACTTCTGGCGTGGATACGAATTTACTTCAACCAGATTTATTCGCTTGGATTTTATTGGTAGTTGGTTTGATGTTACTTTCGGTGATTTCTGGATTCTTGCCAGCGCGAAAAAGCAGCAAAAAAATGAGACCCAATTGAGGCTCTTCGAACTGAATAGAGATAATAAAAAAATCGGCTCATTAAAAAAAGTGGGCCGATTTTTTTCTGAAAAAATAGAAAAAAAGTCTTGAAATTATTAAAAAACTCGTGTATAATAAGATTATTATTCCGGCATAGCTCAGTGGTAGAGCGGTTGGCTGTTAACCAATAGGTCGCTGGTTCGAGCCCAGCTGCCGGAGCCAAGAAAAATCTCCCGAAATCTCGGGGGTTTTTCTTTTTCTTACAATTTTAAGACTTTTCTAAGTAAAATATGTTAAAAATTAAAAATAGAAAAAGAGGTAAAAAAATGAAATTTGATAAAATTATAATTGGATTTGGAAAAGCTGGAAAAAAACTTTGGCAGTTATGGCTGCTAATAAAAGGTGAAAAAAAGTTGCATTAATTGAAAAGTCGCCGAAAATGTATGGCGGAACCTGTATTAATATTGCTTGTATTCCAACCAAAGTTCTAGCGGTTGCGGCAAGTGAGAATTTAACTTTCGAAGAAGCGATTGCGCTGAAAATTTGATGTTGTGCAGCGGCTAAATTCAAAAAAATTATCATATGCTTGCAGATAACGAGTCGATTACAGTTTTTGACGGCTTTGGCTCATTTTTTTAGATGAAAACACAATTTTAGTTGAATCGAATGTTGAAAAACTTGAGCTTTCGGCTGATAAGATTATTATTAATACTGGTGCAGAAAGTTTTATTCCTGAAATTTCAGGAATTGAAGAAGGTTTGAAGAACTCAAAAATTTTAACCAGTACAGAGCTTCTTGAAAAATCAGGAGGCAATTGACAGCCTAGCAATTATTGGTGGTGGATTTATTGGTCTAGAGTTTGCTTCAACTTTTGCGAAGCTGGGCACGAAAGTAACAATTTTTGAGCGAGGGCGATAAAAATTTTAGCTTATGAAGATGATTCGATGCAAAAAGCAATTTTTTTGACTTTTTAGTTTCGCAAGGTGTTAATTTTGAGTTTAATGCAAACATTGAGGCTTTCGAAAAATGTTGAAAATGGAATTTTAGTCCAAAAATAATGGTAAGAAATTGGCTTTCAATAAAGTGCTAATTTCAACCGGGCGAAAAACCGGCAACTGCAAAATTAAACCTTGAACGAGCAGGGATTAAAACACTTGAAAACGGGGGAATTTGGACTGATGAAAATCTTCAAACTTCAAATTCAAAAGTTTGGGCGGTTGGTGACGTGAGAGGAGAGGAACAATTTACTTATGCTTCTTTAGATGATTTTTCGAATTTTTGCGCTCACAGTTTTATGGTGACGGAAAATATTCTCTAAAAAAATCGTGTTAATTTGCCGAATTCGATTTTTTGCAGGTTCCATTTTCGAAAGTTGGATTAACTGAAAAAAACAAGCTTTGGGGGAAGGTTTCGAAATTAAGGTAAAGGAAATTCCGGCGGCAGCAGTGCCAAAACTCCAGCTTGAATTTAAAACAACGGGTCTTTTGCGAGCGATTATAGATTCGAAAAACTAATAAAATTTTAGGTGCAGCTTTGTTTTGCTATAATTCGCCGGAAGTTATAAATATTATAAAAAAACTGCGATTGACACTAAACTTGATTATACTGTTCTACGAGACCAGATTTTTTTACCCACCCAACCGTGGCTGAAAGTCTAAATGATTTGTTTAATCTTTAAGTTTGCTTTATTTTTCAAAAATTTGATATAATTTAAGCAAAAAGCATAATAATTTTTTTAAAGGTGGGAAATGAAACCGACGATTTTATCGATTGGAAATGCGACAAAAGATAACTTTTTAGACATTCAAAATCAAAAAAATTTATAAAGATGAACTCAATGATTTTTCATTATGATCTAACTTTTGATGATTCAACTTTAAATTATCAAAAAAACAAGCTGGTGTTTATGGTGGAACAATTTTTGAGTGAAAAAAATCTTTACAGCAGCGCATTTTTAAAGGCTTTTTTTCAAGTGCGAATCCAAATGGTACTTCTCATTTCGAATATGATGAAATCAACAACAATCTGATTGATCGATTTATAGTTTCGCATAAAGGCAAGAGTTTTATTCTAACCAGTAATCCTCGTAGCACAAAATGGGTTTCACCAGCTTTTCCACCAGATTTAATTTATATCGCGGATGCTAATTTTTCGCAAAATTATCTGGCAGATTTTTAAAAAAATATTTGTGCGAGAATCCAAAAAAATTGAGCTTGTATTTAATATTGCTGATTTAGAGCCAGAACTTCTGCGCGAGTTTTTTTATTCGTGCAAATTTAGTTTTTGTAGATTTTTCGAAAACAAAAATTTAAGCGATCTAATTGATTATTCAAGTTATGAAAAATGCGATAGATTCACTAATTAGAACTGGTGTGCGAGGTGTTGTTATTTTTGATGGTTCGAAAAATAATTGCTGGAAATAAAGAAAAAAATTGCCAGTATTGAAACTAATTTTGAATTAAATTCGTTTTTACCAGAATAATATTTTTTTCAGGCGGCTTTCGTTGCAGAAAAATTTTTTTCGAATTCTTCAAAAATTAGAAGAAAAATTTGCAGGTTTCAGTTACAATTGCTAATAAATCTGATTTTAATGATATATTGAAGCCTTTTTATGCGCATCAAATTTTTAAATCGCAAAAATTATGAATTACCTGTTGATGTTTTGAGTAATACGCCAGATATTGAAACACGATTACGTAAAAACTGCTGCAAAAATTAGTTACGCGGCCAAAAGGAATATTTGCTGCAGATGAGTCTGGTGGGAATATTCATAAAAAATTCGAAACTATTGGGCTTGAAGATACTTTCGAAAATCGCCGAGCCTATCGTGAGATGTTTTTCAAAACACCAGATATTGAAAATTATTTAAGTGGAATTATTCTTTTTGAAGAGACGACTGGACAAAACACTTCTGAAGGTATTAATTTTGTTGAGTATTTGAAAAAAATCGCGGAATTTTTGGTTGGTGTGAAACTTGACGGTGGTTTGCAGCCTTTAACTGGATTTGAAGGCGAGACGATTTCGTTGGGGCTTGATTCTTTGGTTGAAAAAAACTCCAAAAATATTCAAAAGCAGGAATTGATTTTGCGAAATGGCGAGTTGCTTTCGAAATTGATGAAAAAAAAGGAACGCCGAGCGAAGCTGCGATCGCTTCGAATTTACGAGTTTTGGCACAATATGCTAAAGCTTGCCAGAATTATGGAATTGTACCAATCGTTGAACCGGAGGTGGTTTATTCTGGAAAACATACTATTAAACAGTGCCGAGAAGTTACTGAAAAGATTCTTAAAAAACTCTTCGAGGAACTAAAAATATTTAAAGTTGACCTTAAAGGAACAATCTTGAAAAACAAATATGGTTCTTGCTGGCTCTGAGAATGAAATTCAATCTTCTTCAAGAGAGGTTGCACGAGAAACCGTTTCTATTTTTTTAAGAAAAATAGTTCCAAAAAGAATTGGCAGGTATCGTATTCCTTTCTGGTGGACAAACTGCAACTCAGGTAACCGATAACCTCCAAGAAATAACCAATCTCGGACCTTTTGACTGGGGATTAACCTATAGTTATGCACGAGCTTTTACAAATACCAGCGCTTCAAGCTTGGGCTGGAAAACCAGAAAAATGTTCAGCAAGCTCAGTTGCTTTTCTTGGAGCGAGTCGCGGCAAATTCGCACGCTTTGTATAAGAATTAACGAACAAAAATATTAAAAAAACGCTCAAAATTTTAGTTATTGAGCGTTTTTTTGTTTCTAATGATTTACTTCTTTTTTTACGTAAATAGCATAAATTGCAATTGCAATTCCGCCGACCGGGTAAAAATAGTTTAGCCGAGTCCCAATTATTCGTAAGAAAGCTGTAAGTTAAATAGATTGCTGTGATTGAAAAGCATTATTATTGCCGCAAAAAAATCCTATTTTTTTGAGTCTTTCTCTTCATCTTTATTTTCGATTTCATAAAAGTTATTAATTTTTCGAAAAAAATAGAATTTCCATAAGTTGATGCTGAGATTCCAATTCCTAATAGGGCCATAAATATAGTATTAGCTAAATTAATGCCAAGATCAGAAAAAAATGATAAATTATTTGATGAGTTGCTATAGCTGTAAAAAAATTGTTGATGCCAGTGCCATAGTGCTGCTATTTTTTTAATATTTTTTTGGCTTGTCTAATTTCATTTTTTTGAAAAATTTGTCAATTTTTATAGTATAATCAAGTAGGTTTTCAGTTTCTGAATTATCGAAATTTTTAGCTAAAATTAGTAGGGGGAACTGATATTGCTAAGGATAGCATTAAACTAACCCCTGCTAAAACATTAAAAGCTTGCTGTTGATCCTGAAAAATATGCTGCTATTGCAAGGCCGGCAAAAAAGAATAAACATACCAAGCGCATCGAATTAGTGCAATTTTTTTGATATGATTTCTCATATTCTTTTTATTAAAATTGGCTTTTTGGTCGAAATTTCGCCGGTTAGCTCATCTAAACTAATTTCGAAGAGTTCGCTTAAGGCAATTAGTTTGTCGAGTTCAGGGGAAGATTTGCCACTCTCCCAGGCTGAAACTGATTGTCGCGAAACGCCAATTTTATCGGCAAGCTGCTCTTGTGAGATATTTTTTTCTCGGCTCGTAATTTTTGTAAATTCTGATTAAACATTTTTGTCCTTTCATATTAATTATTATACATCAATTATAAAAAAATGCTCATTTGCGACTACCAAGTTTTCTTGAAAAATTGCTAATTTTGTTGCCAATATTTTTTTAACAAAAACAGATTAAAATTATGTTAAATTTGCTTGATTTCGCTAATAACATATAATGAATTTATTAAATTTATTTTTGAAAAAAATATTTAAAGCCACCAAAATTAGGTGGCTTAAGGTTTTCAGGGTATTATTCTTTTTCTGACTGCTTGTTACAGGGTCTAAAGATCACAATTTGTCCGGTGGACAATTTGATATAGCAAGGTTCTTCTTTCACTTTGTTAGTTTCGATTTGTTCCATATTATACACCTCTTTCTAAAGTTCAAGGCTATTCAAGATAGATTTTATCTTGAACATAATCTATATTCTGAGTATAGCACATTATTAATATAATAAAAATAGTTTTTTTATAAAAAAACATAAAATGATATAATAATAAAAAGATGAACAAACAACTTTCGAAAAAAAGCTAAAAGAACTGCCAAATTCTGCTGGCGTTTATTTTCATAAAAAAATTCGAAAGGTGAGATTATTTATGTTGGAAAAAGCGGCAAATTTAAAAAAATCGTGTGCGGCAATATTTTCAAAACTCAGCTGGAAAAAAAGATCCAAAAAAACTGAAGCTTTGGTAGCAGAAATTGTGATGACTGACTGGATTGAGGTTGAGACTGAAATTGATGCGCTATTTTTTTGGAGAGCGAGATGATTAAGCGCTACAAGCCACAGTACAACATACTTTTTGCGGGATGATAAGTCGTCAACTTACGTGCGAATTGGTTTTCGCGACAAAATTCCGCATGTTAGTTTCACTAAAAAAATCCGCTTGATGATTTTGCAGAATATTTTGGCCCATTTTATAATTCTAATGCAGTGAAAAAAATCGGTGCGATTGCTTCGAAGAGTCTTTCCGTATTATTTGAGTGAAAAAAATGCCAGCTAGAAATAGTTTAGATTTTCAGATTGGTTTAACTCCTGGGTTGGAAAAATTTTGAACCAAATTCTCCCGAATATCAACAAAAAAATGACAGAATATAAACGTAATTTACGCCAACTCTCGCGATATTTAAAAAGGTGAGCGAAAAAAATGCTTCAGCTCGAAATTGAGAAAAGAAATGCTTGATTTTGCGAATGAACAGAATTTTTGAAATGGCCGCAAAAAAACGTAACCAACTGCGAGATTTGAGTGAGCTTGGCAGGCAAGTTATTTTTTTCAAATGAGGAATTTTTAGATATTTCGAAAGATCACGCATTAGTAAAATTAGCGGAAATTCTCTCACTTGAAATTCCACCGCGGCGAATTGAAGCGTTTGATATCTCGCACACGGGTGGAGAAAAACAATGTGGCGTCGATGGTGGTTTTTACGAATGGGCTTAGTGACAAGCGAGAGTATCGAAAAATTTAAAAATGACAACTGGCGGAAATGATGATTTTCTTCATATGAAAGAAGTTTTAATACGGAGATTCTCGAAGCGAAACGAAAAAGTGGGGATGGCCTGATTTAGTTTTGATTGATGGTGGAAAAAGGTCAATTGAGTGCAGTGCGAGAAGTTTTTACCAAGAGATATTTTTAGCGATTGGAATTGCTAAAGCGCGATGAAGAGATTATTTTTGATACGCAAAAATCCAAACCTCAAAAACTAGTTGGTTAGATAAAAAAACTTCGAAAAAAATGATATAGATTTTTTTCGGTTCGGCGAGAGGGCGATTTTTTTGATACTAAATTTGCACCTTTTGCAAAAGCCATTCAAACGGCCACGCCCGCAACTTGCTAGGGTGAAAGTAACTCAGAATTTAGTGATTTAACCAAGCTTTTCCAACGGATTCGTGATGAAGCTCACCGATTCGCGATTAACTATCATTCTAATTTGCGAACTAAAAAAAGCAAACGCAGAATGCACTGGAGAAGATTGACGGCGTAGGAACAAAAAAACACGGGCAAAATTATTGCGAGAATTTGGTTCGCTAAAGAAAAATTCGCGAAGCCCCTGTGCAAGAGCTTTCGAAAATTGTTGGTGAAAAATTAGCTCAAAAAAATTAAGCAAAATTTGTAATTTTTCTTGGAATTTTTGGTAAAAATATATAAAGTATTATGGTGGGTAAAGGCAGAATTAAAAAAACGTCTTAAACAGATACAGTTGCTTAAAAAATTGGCAATTGTTTATTTTACTTATACTTGTTATTTTTTTGTGAATTTAACAGCTCTACGTTTTGAATAATGTGGGAATGATTCGTAGAAGAGAGTCTGTTGAAACGGCTGATAAATCTGGCGATGTTGAAGCTACCAGAAAAGCAACAATTGAATTGGCTAATTACGTTTATGCTCATATGAATAGTGGTGGAATTTTTTTATAGCGATGAAACTCACTGGTTTAAAAATGAATCGAGAAGTGAAAATTGTATGGGCGAATATTTATGAAAGTGATACGAGAAAGGCCGAGCAGGTTGCTCGTGAAACTGAAAGTAACAATCCGAATGGAAATATTTTTAAAAAAGGCGGAAGAAGCTTGCCGGCCAAGGTTCCGTGGCGGATATTCTTTAGCGTATCAACAGTGTATTTTTAGATGAGCAAAATAAATATCCTGCAAGTAGTCAGGGTCAAGTTAAGGCTGAATACCCAAATATTTCAGAATATACTTATAGTTTTGTTGCGCCAATTTGGTCACCAGATTTGGCTGGATGGACAACTTTAGTAGCAATAATTTTAATTTTTATGATTATAATAAAAAAATGATAACAACTATAATTCTTAAGCTTATTTTGAAAAAAATATACACCAAAAAGTGTAAAAAGGCTTGACACCACTTTAAAAACTGATATACAATGAAAAATATATAACAGTAGTAATGAAAGGATAGAAATGGCTTATAGTCAAAACAAATTCAAAAAGGAATTACATATTATTTACACAAAAAGTGAAGTAACTTTGCGTGGCGGAAAACCACAAACAATTTACTTCTTTGCTAAAAAGAGAAGAACGATAAAGGTGAGCCTTGCGACCTTCCAGAAGACCGAATTGTAAAAGAAAAATCCACGAAACGGCTTCTTGACAGTTTCTCGCAAGAAATAATCAATTTACAAAAAAACCGCCTCTCATTCAGATGAGGCGGTTTTTGTTAAATTTAAAAATAAAAAAATAAAAAAACGCCAATCAGGCGATTTTTGGTAGGGGATGCTGGGTTCGAACCAGCGACCAATCGTGTATGAGACGACTGCTCTAACCGCTGAGCTAATCCCCGACTATTTAATTATATCAGAAAATGTGATAAAATTAAATAGTGAAATTAAACTTAAACGATTTAAAAACTAAAAACTCGCCGTGCGAAATATTATTTTTTTGAACGATATTTTAACTTTGAGCAATATTATTATGGTCAGTGTGATTTTTATCTCGATAATTTGGGTTTGGGGAAATATTGCGGCGATGGAAAAAAATTATTCAATTCAAAAAAAGCTAGAACTCAAACAGCGCCAGGCTTTAATTGATGAAATTAGTTATAAAAACACTTGAATATGAACAAAAAAATATCTGAAAAAGTTCTGAATATCAAGAGCTTGCAGTACGTGAAAAAAACTTGGTCTTGCAATGCCGGGTGAGCATGTTTTGATTCTTTCGAAAATACCCAGAAGATCAAAAAGAAAGAACAAACTAATACGCCAAAAACCTTCAAATTTTACGCAATGGATTAACTTTATTTTTTTGGTGGAAATGCTCAAAAAGGTAACAAAAATAGCTAAAAAAACTCTTGACTTTTAAATATCTGCGTGATAAAATATAAAGCAGATATCGCGGGATGGAGCAGTCTGGTCAGCTCGCTTGGCTCATAACCAAGAGGTCGTAGGTTCAAATCCTACTCCCGCAACCAAGAAATTATTTCAAAAAAATAACTTTTCAAAAAAATGGAAGGTTATTTTTTTATTTATAAAATAAAATTTAAAAAAATCGTTACAGAATTTTGCAACGATTTTTTTATATAATTTCTGGTAGTAGCGGCGGGGATTGAACCTGCGACCTTAGACTTATGAGTCCTACGCTCTAACCAACTGAGCTACGCTACCATAATGTTTATATTTTAGCACATTGAAAAAAACTTTTTTTCAAGAGAAAAAAGCTCGCTAATTTTGCGAGCCTTATATTCTTAGATTAAATCTTCGAACTCATCAAATTCATTGAACCGTGAAATTCTTGCATCAATGAAGTTTCGGAGTTCTTTTTAGTTCGGTGTCTATCCCATGAAGACATTCGTTCGTGTTGTGCCATTTATTTTCCTTTTTTTGTTTTTTTAAATAATATTACATTATTTATAATAACATATAAAAAAATATAAAAAGTCAATACTCTTTTCGAAAAAAACTTAAACATTTTTTTCTTGATTTTCGCTTGTGCTTATAATATAATTTAAATGAAGCTTATGGAAATTTGGATGATTTTATTAGTAGTAATCTTGGCAGCAATGGTGCATGCTAGTTTTTCATTTGAGTATTAGTGTTCTAACACTTTTGAGCGGGCACACTTTAAGCAAGAAAAAAAGTCGCATTTGCAACTAACAAAGTTATCTATGTCTTTAGTTTTTGGATCAGTTTTTGCAACTATTCTTATTTTTTTCAACTTTTGCATATTTTTGCTGGAATATTTTATAATATTGCATTTTTCGAAAGTAGCTTTGGGCAGTCTTGATCGGTATTTTAGTTGCTGCTGGGATCTCAACTTGGATTTTTTTATTATCGAAGAGGTAAAAACATACAAAAATGGTACGGAACTTTGGATTCCTCGTTCGATGGCGAAGTTTCTTAACGAGCGAGCAAGTAAAACTGTTCACTCTGCTGAAGCTTTTTCGCTAGGAATTGTTAGTGTTTTGAGTGAGATCTTGTTTTATTTTTGCATCTTTGGCGATTTCAACAATTTTAGCTTCACGTGTTTCACCAGCCCTTCAATTTGCTATTTTAGTAATTTATGTTTTAATTTCTAATTTACCAATTTTTAGTATTGCTTGTATGATTTCTGGTGGACATCCAATTTCAGAAATTCAAGCTTAGCGGAATAAGAATAAGCGTTTTATGCAATTTTCAGCAGGTTTGGGAATGATAATTTTAGCATTTATAGCTGGTGTTGTAATTTTTTTACGCCAGAATTTTTTTAGGGGTTTCGCTATGAGAATGGTTGTAAAAATCTGATGGAGAAGTTGAGAAATTTGATTATAAAAAAATTACAAAAAATCCTTGAGTGAAACTTTCTTAATTGTTAGATCTCCAGAAGGGCAAAGTGATGAATTCGTTCGAAAAAAACTCTTCTCGAATTTGCAGATTGGCAAAAGAAACAAACCAGAAATTACAAGTGGTGATATTCGAAGACAAATCGGAGTAATTCTACAGGAAGTCCATCCAGAGGCGGCGTATATTTATAAAAAAATTTCAAGAGCATAATTTAAGGAGTGAAAAATGGCTAAAAAGAAAAATTTGATTTTGATTTAATTGTTCTTGGAAGTGGAGCGGGTGGTTCGGCGGCAGCAAATATTGCAGCAAAAAGCTGGGTTAAATGTTGCAATTGTTGAAAAATGATCTTTTTGGTGGTGAATCGCCAAATTATAGTGATATCCCGCGAGCGGCAATTTCGAAGGTTAAAAAAAGCTTTTTTTGAGGCAAAAAAAGGCTGAAAAAAATGGGTCTACGTTCGGCAAATTTAACTTATAATTTTCCAATAATTTCTGCTTGGAAAAAAATTGTGATTAAACGAACTGGCACTCACGATAACCAAAAAGTTTTTTTCGAAAGCATGGGAATTAAAAACTTTTCGTGGTGAAGCCAGATTTTTAACTCCGAATGAGATTTCGATTAATCAAAAGCATTATTCAGCAAAGAATTTCTTGATTGCAACTGGTTCGAAAATCTCAATTCCAGATATTAAAAATATTGAAAAATGTGCGATACTATACGCCGAAAAACAATTTTTCGATATTGCTCGTCCGCCTAAAAAGTATTTTTTTATTGTTGGTGGTGGAGCTGAGGCGGTTGAAATTGCTCAAATTTTTGGCTATTTTTTTGGTACGAAAGTTTACATCAGTGAAGTTTCAGCACGACTTTTGCCAAAAAGAAGACGAAGAAGTTGGAATTACTATTGAAAATATTTTAGTTGAAGAAAGTCATGTTTATGTTTTGCCGCAAACTCGAGTGGTAGCAGTGCAAAAAGATGGCTTGATGAAGCGAGTGATCTTTCAACGAGGCGGAACCGAGAAATTTGTGCGAGTTGATGAAATTCTGGTTGTAGGTGAAAGAATACCTAACACAGACATAGGCTTAGAAAAATGCTCATATTGATTTTTTTCGAAAGATGGAATTGCTGTAAATGAATTTTTCGCAAACTTCTATGAAGCATATTTTTTTGCGGTTGGTGGTGTGGTTAATCCACAAGCTCAAACAGCAGAGATCCTCCTTGAAAGCCGAACGGTTGCTTATAATATTTTTACATTCACGCTCAAAAAAATTGAGGTTAAGTTTCCGCTTTCGCCTCGTACAATTTCAACTTGGCCAGAAATTGCCACGGTTGGTTTAACTGAGGACGATTGTTTGAAGAGAGATTTAAAAATATAAAACTGCAATTGCGCCACTTAATTTAATTGCAAAAAAGTAATGTTGAGAATTTCAGTAGTGGATTTGCTAAAAATTATTTGTGATAGGAAGGGAAAGGTTATTGGCGGAAGCATTGTATCGCCAGATGCAATAAACTTAATTCCACAAATTTCTTTTGGCAATTCGAAATGAAATGACGGCACACGATTTAGCCGAAATTCCACAACCGTTTTTAAGCTGGAGCGAGATTATTCGTGTGGCAGCTCATAAAATTAAATAAAAACTTAAACGTCCAAAAAGTTAAAAATGGGCGTTTTATTTTTTTGAAATTTGAATTCTTGAGCAAAAAAATGGTAAAAATTAATAGAGATTTACAGATAAAAAAATTAAGGAGAATTATGGCTGGTCATAATAAATGGTCAAAAATTAAACGACAGAAAGGTGTAAATGATGCAAAAACGGGGTGCAATTTTTACACGAATTGGAAATCAAATTGCGATTGCAGCTCGTGGCGGTACTGATCCAGACATGAACCCAAGTTTAGCACTGGCGATTGAAAAAAAGCTCGTGCGGTGAATATGCCAAACGCGAATATTGAGCGCGCAATTGCTCGCGCGGCAGATAAAAAAACTCGGCAATACTTGAGGAAATTACTTACGAAGGTTATGGTCCAAATGGAATTGGTTTGATTATTGAAACCGCAACAGATAATCGCAATCGAACTTTCCCTGAAGTTAAAAACTGCTTTTAGTAAAAAAATGGTGGCCGAATTGCTGACGCGGGGAGTGTGATGTTTTCAATTTGCTCGCAAAGGTGTAATTTTGGTTGAAGCAACGGGTGAAGATGCGTTACTTGAAATTCTTGATGCCGGTGCTGAGGATGCTATTGAAGAAGATGGCGAAATCGTGGTTTATACTGATCAGAAAGATTTAATGAAGGTTCGAAAAGAACTAATTGAAAAAGGTTTAACCGTAAAAGAAGCCGAACTTCAATATGTGCCAAATATGGAAGTTGAAATCACTGATGATGAAACTCGTACGAAAGTTGAAAAAAATTGATGGACGCACTTGATGATGTTGATGATGTTGTGAATGTGCATACGAACGCTAAGTTTTTAGTTATTAAAAAAGCTCCCATAGGGGGCTTTTAATTTTGTTTAAAGTAAAAAAAGGCTTGACTCGTGATATTATGAGCCTATGAAAGAAAATAAGAGTTTTGCAGATAAATACGGGTTTGCAATATGCGCCATAGCAATATTTGGTATGTTTGTCGTATTTCCGATAGGTTCAACCATCTATCAAAAATAATAAAGTTATTTGTTCTGAAGAAGACACCCCATACAGAACCGACTATGAAAGAGTCGAAGAAAATACTGGAGATATTTCGCTTTCAGGGAAAAAGCAAGGAAGAAAGGCTCCAAGAAGGTTCAAACGGTAAAGACAAAGTTTGTAAAAAAGACCAAGGAAAAAAACTGAGGTGAGCCGAGAAACTATTTCACACTACATACCAGAAAAGGTTAAGGTTACAAAATACAATTATATTGCTCCATCTGTACCACAGCCGGCTCCTCAGCCTGCACAAGTATGCAATATTAAGGGCAATATCTCATATCGTTCAGGAGCAAAAAAATCTATCATGTGCCAGGAGGAAAAATATTATAATTCAACAACAATAAATCCAGCATATGGTGAAAAAGTATTTCTGTTCAGAAGCAGAGGCGCAGGCAAATGGGTTCAGAAGGTCGAGATATTGATATATGTCAACTAAACCATCCGACCCATTCAAAGATTTAATATTAGGTGTTATTGCACAAGTTATTATTTATGGTATATTATGTCTAATATTTTTTTATAATTATTGAGATTATATCTTTCTTTAATTCAAATAAAAATCAGATACATACTAAGAGCGATAATAGTAATTATAGTAAAGATGAAGATGCTGATTTTTATTGATGATCGTGAGTATATTTGCGGTAGGTGTTAAAAATTTTTAACCTATTCATAAATATTTTTTTCAATCTATTTCAAAAGGAGAATAATTATGGCTATAAAAATATAAAAGCTGTACAACGCCCAAATCCGTTAAAGAAAGAAGAAGCTAATAAATTTTTACCCAACAGCAATTTCTAATGGCAAGGTTGAATTAAAGGAAATGGCAAAACAAAAAGTACCACTGTTAGTGATATTGATACATGTGCTGTTTTAATGGCTTTAACGCAAGAAATTTCGAATGCGATTCAGAATGGTGAAACGGTGCACCTGGGTGATTTGGGATATTTTCATATTACACTTCCTGGAAAGGGCGCTAAAGATGCTAAAAAGCGTAACAAGCACAGATATTAAAGAAGCACGATTGCGATTTGTAGCAGGAAATGAGATTGAAAACAGTTTAAGAAGTGCTAAATTTGAGAAGTTTTAGGTTCTTGGCAGTAAGATTAAAACAGCTCAGTAGGGCTGTTTTAGCTTTTGGAAGAGCAAGAAATTTTTGACGAAATCCAAAAAATATAGTACAATTTTAAGATGAATAACCTTGAATTTCTTGTAAAAAAATTATCAAACTCCGCCCTGAAGCAATTTCGCTAGTTGAAAAATTCTCGAGTTTTATTGCTCGCAGGAATTTCTGGCGCAGGAAAAAGACACGACTAAAAAAATACCTTTTGAAAAAAACCCAGAATATCGCGATATCGTGAGCCATACAACGCGTGCTCCTCGTGAAAATAATGGTAATCTTGAGCAAGATGGCGTTGATTATAATTTTTATCTCGAAAGAGAAGGCAGAAGAAATGCTTAAGAAGCGTGAGTTTATCGAGGCGAAATTTGTTCACGGAAAGATTTATGGTACAAGTGTTACAGAAATTGAAAAAGCAAATCAAAAACGGGCAGATTTCTGTAACGGATATTGATATTCAAGGAATTGCAGAATATAAAAAAATGAGCGAGCACGTAGTTGCAGTTTTCATTTTGCCACCAGATTTTTGAAACTTGGCGAGCGCGTTTTGCAAACCGATATTCAAGTGCAGAAGAATTCGAAAAAGGATTTTTGCAAAGCGTTTACCAGAAGCGATTTCTTCACTAGAACAGGCGCTCGAAGTGCCATATTTTCACTTTTATTTTAAATGATGATTTTTCGAAATACGGCGCGAATTATTAACCAAATTATGCACCAAGATATTGAGTTTAATTATAAAGATATTGAATTGCGTGTGCGAGCTAATAATCTATTGAAAGAAATTCAAAAAAATATGCAATTGAAAAATAAGGACTTTGTATTTTATATTTTCGTCAGGGGGTAACCAAGAGCTAGAATTAAAGATTAACGAGGAGTATTCACAATGGCTCCAAGAAAAAAAGGTGTTAGTAATATTAGTCAGCCACCTGGATTGGGTTCTTCTATTGCATCCATACCTTTTTATCGCTAAGATTTTTTTACAAAACTAATCAGGCTTTAAAAATTAGTGTGGAATATATACTTAAGGGTGAACAAAAGAAAAATTAAAATAATTAGCATTACAGTATAAACCGAAGATAGAAATTTATGTTTGGTCTAACGAGGAAGATGGAAAAAAACTTTTAAGTACTAGAATAACATTATCTATTGCACAGAAAATGAAAAAAACATATATACCGTAAATTTGCTGACATCTATGAAGTTAATATATTATCCGCATCACATACACAAAAATAATAGAGGGTTATATAATACTATATGGATAAGGATGTCAAAACACGATTTTCATGCTTCAGACTTGGGAAAAAGTAATAAAAACTTAATAAAATAAAATGTTCCAATAAAACGATTAATATTAGTGCTAGTGAATCACCACTTATTGAAGTAGACATTCTAAAAAAATTAGCACTCTATTGACCTAAGTGCTAATTTATGCTAAACTGAAAGTATGAATATTACACCACGACAAACGCAAATTTTGGTAGCAATTATTGAGCAATATGCCGAAGTTGCTAGCCCAGTTGGTAGTGTTACTTTGGCGAAGCTTTTTAATGTTTCAAGTGCGACAATTCGTTCTGAAATGGCAAAACTTGAAGATCTTGGTTTAATTACACAACCGCACACTTCTGCCGGGCGAATTCCAACTGATAAAGGTTATCGTTTCTATGTGAACCGTTTAACTGCTCAAAGCGAGGGCGAAGATGAACAGATTTTACTAAACGCTAATAATTCGAAAGATAGCTTACGCGGATTTAGGGGCAATTTCTTCACGAGTTTCAGCTCAGAATGACCGCGCCGACCATGCAATTCGTTCAGCTGTAGATTCTTTAGTTGAACTTACTGGTAATCTTGGTCTTGCTACAATTGGCGATCAACTTTACATTAATGGAATTTATAATCTTTTTTCTCAGCCTGAATTTGAAAGTGGTGAAGCGGTTCAATCTGTTGCACAACTTCTTGATAATCTTGAACCATGGCTTCGTGAAGCTACCCCAAATGAGCCGCTCAATGTTTATATTGGTAGTGAAAAATCCAATTGGTAAAAAGTTCAGGCGCGAGTTTGATTATTTCAAAAATTCGAAAGTCCATTTTCAGAAAAATTCTTACATTGGTGTACTTGGACCAACTCGCCAAAAATTACGGAAAAAGTGGTACGATTGGTTCAAAAGACGGGTGAATTTTTAGAAGAGATATTGTAGTTTAAGGAGGAAAAGATGGAAGAAAATAATGTATTAAAAAAATCAAGATAATGCAAAAGATAAGAAGCAATCAGGATTTTTAAAAAAAGATTCAAAATGCGAAAAAGCTTCAATCGGAAAAATTTGGAATTAAAAAAATGATTTGCAACGCACGCGTGCTGATTTTTGAAAATTATCGCAAAAAAATGTTGAGAGCCGAATTTCGAATGCACAAAAATTTGGGCGAGAAAAAAAGGCAATTTTAGCGTTGATTCCGATGATCGATGATATTGAGCGCAATTTCACATTTACCAATAGAATTGGCGGAAAAATTCTTGGGCGCAAAATGTGGTTAAAATGAGTAAAAATTTGGAAAAAATCTTTCGAAAATGGGCGTTGTGAAAATTGACTCTTCGAAAGATGCTACTTTTAATCCTGAACTTCATGAAGCGATTCAGTTTGATGAAGAATCGGAAGGAGAAGAAGAAGTTATTGTTGAAGAGCTTCGAGCGGGTTATACTTTAAAGGGCGAAGTTTTGCGAGCAGCAATGGTAAAAAGTTGGGCGAAAGTAGTTTTATTTGTTGATATATTCTTGGTAATATGATATTATTATATACGTTAATTCGTTTCACCTTACTATAGAAGGTTGGGACTCGCGGGTTAGCATAATAATATAAAAACTAGAGTCTGTACTTTTTGTTTAGTCACAGTAGGATTCGTCCTCAAAACCGTCTAGTATTAGGCGGTTTTTAATTTTAAAACTTTAAAAATTAAGCATAAATATGATAAAATATAACGTATGAATAGTGGGCAAAATCTTAAAAATATTAAAAAATTTATTCGTGCGGCAAATTATTTAACAGTTTCGCAAATTTTTTTGCAAGACAATTTTTTATTAGAGCAAGAGCTGAAATTTGATGATATCAAACCACGTCTTCTTGGTCATTGGGGGAGCTGCCCTGGTGTAAATCATGTTTATGCTCATCTTTTGAATATTCAAAAACAACTTGATTTTGCTAAAAGTGGTCTAAAAACAGCATTTATGCTTTGGGCCTGGTCATGCTTTTTCCGGCGCTTCAAGCAAATCTTTTTCTTGAAGAAACTCTTTCGAAGATCGATAAAAATGCAGCTCGAAAACTCACAAGGCATTGCTTATATTTCGAAAAACTTTTCTTGGCCAGGTGGTTTTCCGTCGCACGCAAGCCCTTTTACTCCAGGTGTAATTCTTGAAGGCGGTGAGCTTGGATATTCGCTCTCAACTGCTTTCGGAGCGGTCTTGGATAACCCGAATCTTATAATGACCACTTTAATTGGTGATGGCGAGGCTGAGACTGGCCCAATTGCTGCAGCTTGGCATTTAAATAAATTAATAAATCCAGTTGAAAATGGAGTAGTTTTGCCTGTTTTTGCATTTGAATGGTTATAAAATTTCTGGTCCGACAATCTTTGGTTCGATGAGTGACTTTGAATTGATTCAATTTTTCACGGAGCTGGTTGGGAACCAAGAATTGTTGATGAATATTCTGCCGAAGATTTCGATTTGGAGCTTTCGAAGGTCTTTTCAGACGCTTTTCGAGATATTTCGCGAATAAAATTTGGCCGAAAAAAATGGTTTTGTGCGGCTGCCGATGATTATTATGCGGAGTAAGAAAGGAAGCTCTGGCGTTGTTGAAAAATAATGGTGAAAAAAATTGAAGGAAATTTCGCTCGCTCATCAAGTTCCGCTTTTTAAATGCCAAGAGTGATGAAAAAGAGCTTAAAAACTTGAAGAATGGTTGAAATCTTATAAATTTGAAGAGCTTTTTGATTTTGAAAAAGGTGAATTTAAGCCTTGGCTTGATGATTTTTACCGGAAAAATCAAGCAGAATTGGGCAAAAATCGTTTTGTTGATGCAAATTTGAATTTTGCAGAATTAAGATTGCCAGAAATTCGTGAAAGAATAAGTGAAAAATCACTTGCAATGAATGCAGTTGGCGATTTTTGAAAGAAGTTTTCAAAAAATCCAGAGAACTTCCGCTTCTTTAGTCCTGATGAAACTTATTCAAATAAATTAGATGCTATTTTTTTGAGACAACTTCACGTTCTTGGCAGCGAGAAATTAAATCTTGGGAGAAGGATTTATCAAAAAAACGGCCGCGTGACGGAAATTTTGAGCGAGCATTCTTTGCAGGGGCTTTTGCAGGGGCTATATTTTAACGGGGCGACACGGAGTTTTGACTTCTTATGAAGCCTTTGCACCGATTATTTCTTCAATGATGGATCAATACGCGAAGTTCTTGACTCAATCTAAAGAAGTAAAATGGCGAGGTGATCTAGCAAGTTTAAAACTATATTTTAACTTCAACTGGTTGGCAGCAAGACCATAATGGATTTTCGCACCAAAATCCAAGTTTTATCGATGAAGTTTTACGCCGTGAAAATGGAATTGGGCAGATTTTTTTGCCGGCAGACGATAATTCAGCAGTTGTAGCGATTTCGAAAAATGCTAAAATCTCGAAACAATATTAACGTTTTGGTTACGGGAAAAAACGCCTGAACCAAGATATTTTTCTCTTGAAAGTGCACAAAAAAACAGCTTGAGAATGGCGGAGTATTTGTTTTTGATTCTTGGAAGAATCAGGAAATTACAGATTGGAATTTAGTTCCAGAAGATGATGAGCCAGATTTAATTTTGGCCGCAAGTGGCGATTATATTTTTAAGGAAACAGTTGCGGCGCTTCAGGTCTTACTTCATGACGCGCCACAAATTAAAATTCGTTTAGTTTATATTCAGACGCTATGTGGTGAAGGAATTGGAACTTTCGAAAATATACTTTCGAAAAATCGACTTTGTGAAGATTTTTTTACCAAAGATAAAGCCAGTTATATTTGCTTTTTCACGGTTATGATAAAACTTTTGAAATCAATTTTATTTGATTATGAGAATCCGTCGAGAATTCAAATTGATGGATACGAAGAAAAAGGTTCAACAACAACACCTTTTGACATGTTGGCGAGAAATAGGGTATCGCGATATGATATTGTAATGAGAGCCTTAAATTCGGTCGATAAAAGGTGATGAAGCTTTTTGAAAAACTTGCAATAGGATATCAAAAACGCCAAGATGATGCTTTACGCTGCGCGAGAAAACTCGGTAGATTCACCAGAGATTGGGAATTGGGGAGTATTTGAAGTTTTTATTAATAATTATTATACCTAAAAAGAAAAAATCTCATCATTTAAAGATGAGATTTAGAGAGATTAGTTAAAGATATCTAGAATCTCCGCACTTATAGCAGGTATAGTCATATTTAGTAAAACAAGATGCCGTTAGATCTAATATTTTGGGCTACACTTTGGATAAGGAACTTATTTTCCATAATTTTCTTTTAAAATTGAATTTGATTTATGAAAGAAAACTACATGAAGGAGATACTAACACCTCTACTTCTAAGCTTTTTAGATAGATAAGCTGCTAACTTAGACAATATAATTATAACTATATTATTTTAAATATGTTAATTTTATACTATTTAATGTTTATTGTAAATAATATAGCATCAACTATAATATTATAAACCTACAGATTTTTATAATATTCATGAATCATTTTGCCATTAGCTTTTGTCGCTCAATTAAGAATTTTTATAATTATTAGACTGTCCATCCAGTGCTATTTCAGGAATTGCATTATGTTTGAGATTTTCAAGAAGCTCATCTTTTATTTTTAATGTCACTTGAGATAGTTTCACCTTTACCATCAGATACAATTCCTAAATATTCTTTTGGAGGTTTACTTGACACAGAAATATTAGTATCTCGTTTAAGCGGAGTGAAGTTTGCTATCTTATTCCAATCGTTTTGAGAGAAACCTGTTTTTTTCTCAAGTATGCTTTAGGGAAGATATGATGTATATCTTCTAGAAGCATTTCTCCTGATGAAATACTCTTGTTTAAGAAGCTTTGCTTTTTGAAGCTTTTGTTGAGCAACTAAATAAGTATACCAGTATTGAGTTGATAAGTTAGTTTTATCTAGCTCGGCGACAAGCTGAGTATTCCAAAAAGGTATCGCTTAGGAGTGTCTCTTCTAGGGTTCTGTACGAATTGGGTAATACCTTGAGCATCAATCTTCTTTATATCTTCTTGTATAATTGTATTAAATGAGCTAGACAATCTTCTCGTAAGGTTTGATATATTTAATAATTTTCGTAAATCTCTGGAGATTTCCGCCGACTTCTTACCTGATTTACGAAGGCGTAAATAAATAGCATAAAGATAGTTAACAGTGTTTTTTTAGCCCTAATAAAGTCAGGGGTCAGTATAGCCACTCGCAATTAATACGTCTTGTATAAAGCTTTCTAACATATATTTGTCGGCAATAAGCGAGACTATATTTTTGTAATTTACTGAAAGCGGCATCCTTAATTTCAATCTTATAGTTTCGTTCTTCGAAATCGCGGCCAGAAAGTAAGGCTACTAAATCGCCTAGATCACCTCGACTAAACTCAGCTAGTGATGATATTAATAGGATATCATTATAATTCAGGGGTGTGAGATATGTTTAAAATCTTGATTGCCAATCCAGGAGATTTTTGAAAATGATTCAGTTTGAGCAAATACAGGATCGTTATTCTTAATGTTCTTATATAACTCTCAGTTTTATCAATGCTCATCTCGGCAAAATAATCTATAGTCTTGCGTAGATTCATACCAAACTTATCTCCAGGATCTTTTTCGTACGTAGCTATCCGACTCATAGCAAAATCTGCACTAGAAAGAGGTACGCCTGAGCTATTTATTCGATTAAAAAAATCTCATTCACGGTTTCGATATCGACGTTATTTTTGTAGTTCAATTCTTCCAATTTGAATATTTAGTAAACCCTTTATTTTCAATATTCGGGAAGCTATTATATCTAAATCATCTTCAGTTAATTGAGGGTTCTTCTTTCCGTATTCACGTATAAACTTTCGATCAGAGAAATCGCTAGCAATAATAGTTTTTATGTCGGCTATCCATTCGGCGCCTCGTTCGGTAGCGTTAGTTTTTTTGTCTCGAATCTTTCTTCGATAGGATTGAATGAGATGGAAACATTTTTCTGGTTGATAATTTTTATTAATAATACTTTTACCAGCCAGAGCTGCACAAAGGGGCGGTAATCCTTTTGCTGACCATCAATTAAAATAGCTTTACCATAAGATTGTCCACCACCTTTAAGTATAGCTGAATCGCTTTCCCAGGTTATTATATAGCCAACAGGATAGCCACGATAAAAGGGAATCGATTAAGTCACGTATTTTTGATTTTTCCATACGAAAGGTCTCTGTATTTCAGGAATCGCTATTCTATCTTGTTCTACTAAAGAAAGAATATTTTTAATTGAGATATTTTGTAATGAAAAAAATATTGTTATCCATAATATTAACTATAACATAAAGGAGAGTAATAATAAATATTGTAAATAATACAACATTAGCACTCTTGACTTGTGAGTGCTAAAAGCGTATAATCAGAATGTAAGCGTGAAACGAATTGCGAGGCGCGCTTTATAGAATAGTTAATAACTTTCGAGAAGCTTTCTGAAAAAAATCCGAATAGGTTAAGAAATTCGAAATTGACTAGGAAGCTATCGAACGGATAAATTTAATAAAGAAAGAAGGAGAAAATGGGAAAAATTATTGGAATTGACCTTGGTACGACTAACAGTGCTTTTGCATATATGGTTGCAGGAAAACCTGAGGTTATTACAAACGCAGAAGGAAATCGAACTACGCCATCAGTTGTGGCAATCAATAAAAAAGGTGATCGCTTGGTTGGGCAAGTTGCACAACGTCAACGTGTGACAAATCCAAAAATACAATTTACGGAGTAAAAGCGTTTGATTGGCCGAAAAATATTCTGATGATGAGATTCAAAAAGATCTTGGAATCATGCCTTATGAGATTGTGAAAAAAAGGTAGTGGCGTTGCTGTAAAAATGGGTGACAAAGAATATACGCCAGAAGAAGTTTCAGCAATGATTCTTTCGAAAATTAAAAGCTGATGCTGAAGCTTTCTTAGGGTGAAAAAAGTTACCGAAGCTGTGATTACTGTTCCAGCTTACTTTGACGATAGTCAACGTCAAGCAACAAAAAGATGCTGGTAAAATTGCTGGTCTTGAAGTAAAACGAATTATTAACGAACCAACTGCAGCCGCACTTGCTTATGGCTTGGATGGTAAAAAAAGATGAAAAATTGCTGTTTTTCGACCTTGGTGGTGGAACGTTTGATGTCTCGGTTCTTGATATTGCGGATGGAGTTTTTGAAGTTCTTTCAACAAATGGTGATACACACCTTGGTGGTGAAGACTTCGATAACCGAATTGTAAACCATTTCTTGGAAGAATTTAAAAAGAAGAAGGAATTGATCTTAAAAATGATTCTGCTGCAATGCAACGTTTGAAGGATGAAGCTGAAAAAAAGCCAAGAAAGAGCTTTCTTCAACAACATCTTACGAAGTGAACTTGCCATTCTTGACGGCTGATGAAGATGGTCCAAAACACTTCGAATACACTCTAACTCGAGCAAAAACTTGAAGAATTAGTTGCTGATTTAATCGATCGATTAGCCGATCCTGTCGAGAAAGCTTTGAGTGATGCTAACTTAAAAGCTAGTGATATCGCCGAGGTTGTGATGGTTGGTGGTATGACCCGAATGCCAGCTGTGGTTGAAAAAAAGTTGAAAAAAATCTTTGGCAAAAACCAACTCAAGGTGTTAACCCTGATGAGGTTGTGGCTGTTGGTGCTGCAATTCAAGGTGGTGTTTTGGCTGGAGACGTTAAAGATGTGCTACTTCTTGATGTTACACCTTTGACACTTGGAATCGAAACTGCTGGCGGTGTTCGAACTCCAATGATTGATCGAAACACAACTGTTCCAACTTCGAAATCGCAAGTTTTCTCAACTTATGCTGATAATCAGCCACAAGTTGAAATCCATGTTCTTCAAGGTGAGCGTGAAATGGCTGCCGACAATAAATCTCTTGGAATGTTTGTGCTTTCAGGGAATTGCTCCAGCTCCACGCGGAGTTCCACAAATTGAAGTTACTTTCAATATTGATGCGAACGGAATTTTGACAGTTACTGCTAAAGATAAAGGAACTGGCAAAGAGAATAATATCACAATTCAAAAACTCAGGAAACATGAGCAAAGAAGATATTGAAAAAAGCTCAAAAAGAAGCTGAACTTCACGCTGATGAAGACAAAAAGAAACGCGAATTGATCGATGCTAAAAATCAGCTAGAGAATGCTATTTTACCAAGCAGAAAAAAATGCCAAACGAATTCAAAGATAAGATTTCGAAAGAAGATGAAGAAGCAATTTCGAAAAGCTGTTGAAGAGGCCAAAAACATCAAAATGTCGATAGTAAAGATGAGCTTGAAAAAAAGCTGCTAAAGATCTTCAAGATGCAATTATGCCAATTGGTGCAAAAATTGTATCAGGCTCAAAAGCGCAGATAATGCGGGTGAAGCTGGTGAGAAAGCTAAAAACTTCTCACAAAAAGATAATGACAGAGCCAGTTGAAGGCGAAGTTATTGATAAGAAAATAATTCGAAAATCCACCTTTCGAAAAGTAAAAAAATGCTCAGGTTGAACTGGGCATTTTTGCGTAATGATTTTTAAGTTTATCTAGTATAATTAATTTGTGCTCACCCAACGCTCGCACTTTTTAGAAAAGAGGTATTCCATGGTTAAAAAGATGTTTATTGTTGGGGTGGTTATTTTACTTTTGTTTTTTTACTATACTACTAAAGTTTATACTCGTGATATTATTCTCTATCTTAATGATAGCTTGGCTGGTAATACATTTTTTTCATTGGTTGATTTTTGATATAGTCCCTTCTTATAATATCCCTCAGCAATAGAGGGGCTTCGATAAGGGATAAAAGGGATAAATAGCTTTTTATAAGGGTGAGCTATTTAATTGAGGATATTTATATGAAATTTATTGATAAAAAAATGACAAAAAAACTTATTACTATTATTTTTGACAGTAATTATATTTGGATGGTTAGCCTATTTAACTTTTTGAAATTAATCGGATTGACAATAATTTAAACGGCTATATTGAGAGTGTAATTAAAGAAAAATTCTAAGAAAAAAATCGGAATAATTTTTGATGAAAAGCTGGTTTGGTGATATAATATAGTCTATGGAAAATTTTTAATCAAAAATAATCAAAATGGAAACAAAAGAAACTGGCTGGGAAATTACAGTGGAAGATCAACGGGCAGCGATTGGGGCGCAAATTCAAATGCTTGAAGCTCAGAGGCTAGAGCTTGAAAAAAACGAATGCTGAGGAACTTCAATATATGCGCAATGCTAATAGAGATGAAATGGATAATCAAGATATTTACGAATCAATGAGCGGTATTTTTGAAGATAAAATGCGTGCGTACGATTCAAAAATTTTATGAAATTGACGTTCAGATTTATGGGCTGGAATCTAAGTTAAAAAAATATTGAAAAATAATAATTAGCACTCTTGCACTTCAAGTGCTAATTTGCTATAATATAATATATGAGCAAAAACAGATTATTATGATATTTTAGGTGTAAAGAAAGATGCTAGTCCTGATGAAATTAAAAAGGCTTTTCGAAAAAAAGCAGTTGAACTTCACCCGGATAAAGGTGGTGATGAGAAAGCTTTTAAAGAAGTAAATGAAGCCTATGAAGTTTTAAAAAGATAAAGAAAAAGCGCCAGCGATACGACCAGTTTGGTCATGCAGGAGTTGGTGGAAACTCTGGTGGATTTTCTGGCGGAAATCCTTTTGAAGGTTTTAGCGGATTTTCGGGCCAGAATGTTAATTTTTGATTTTTGGCGGTGGATTCGGTGATATTTTTGACGGAATTTTTTTGGCGGTGGATTTTTCGAATGGCCGCGGTTCGAAAAAAATAAAAAAAGGCCGCGATGTTGAAGTAGATCTAACTTTGAATTTTTAAAGAGGCAGTTTTTGGGACTGAAACTGAAATTTCATTAAATCTAGATGATGAGTGTGAGCATTGTGATGGTTCAGGCTCAGAGCCTGGTCACGGAATGCAAAAAAATGTCCAGATTGTAATGGAAGCGGTCAGCAAACTCGCGCCACTCAAACTCTTTTTGGTCCAATTCAACAAACTGTAACTTGCCCAACTTGTGATGGTCGTGGTGAGATTCCAAAACAAAAATTGTTCAGTTTGCCGTGGTGCTGGAATCTTGCGTAAAAAGCAAACGATAAAGCTTAAAATTCCAGCAGGAATTGACGATGGCGCAACAATTCGACTTTCTGGCCGCGGTGAAGCAATTAAAGGTGGCGAAAAAAAGGTGATTTATATGTAAATATCTATGTTAAGGCTGATAAAAAAATTTACGCGTGAAGGTGATTTAATTTTGAGCGAAGAGAGAATTTCAATGATTGATGCCGCACTTGGTGCTGAAATTGAGGTTGAAAACGATTGATGGAATGATAACGATGAAGATTCCAGCCGGAACGCAAAGCCATACTGATTTTTAAGCTTTCAGGTCACGGCGTGCCTAACCTTCGAACTGAAAGAAGAGGTGCTCAAATTGTGACGATTATTGTTGAAACTCCTACAAAGCTTTCGAAAAAAACAAAAAGAACTTTTGGCAGAATTTAAGAAATCTAAAAATCATTATTTTAAGTAGTTAGCTGAGTTATTTAATAGCTCGAGCTATTTTATGAGATAATATATTAGCGCTAATCATTCTATTTTATACAATAATTTGAGCATCCTTAGAGTTTATGCTATAATATTGCTATGACAACAATTATTTTTTTATTGTAATTCTTTCGATTTTTTTCTAACACTCTCTCGGCGTAAAATGGGCTATTTCAATCTTATTATTCTCTCGGGAATTGTTTTTGAATAGATATTGGAATAAAAGATATTACTATTTTTAACAACTTCAAATTTAGTAATCCCAGAATCAACTTTGAGCGGAATTATTGGTTTGTTTCTAATTTTTAGCACCAGCTTTGTTAATTTTAGCAAAAATCCAAAAACAAGAAAAAAATGGCTTTTTGGTATATTTTCTTCGATATTTTTCAGCGTTTTTTTACATATTTAGTGTCTCTTTCGTATTTCGAAAAAGTTTTTACCAGATTTACTTTCGAAAAAGTATTTCGCAACCGCTTGAAAAATGGGCTAGTTGGGTTATTTTGGTGGGGAGTTATTTTTTTCTATTTTTAAGTATAACCTCATTTAAATTTAAGAAAAATTGAGAAAAACTCTTGACTTTTTAAAAATAATTGATATATACTTTAATATGTATTCAGTGAGTGGGTCTGTAGCTCAGCTGGTTAGAGCACCTGCCTTTTTAAGCAGGGTGTCATGGGTTCAAGCCCCATCAGACCCTCCAATATATTAGAAAATTCACCAAAAAGGTGTTTTTATTGTTAAAATATGATAAAATTATATATGTGAAGAAGCAATTGATAGAATTTATAAATCGGTGGTTTTAAATAGTTTCTTATTATGGATTTTTAATTTCTATTTTTGGAAATGTTAGTAACCACAGTGCAGGGAACTTTCTTTCTTGCTGGTTTAATTTTTCAATTGTAAATAGCACACTTAAAAACTATTCTTACAATTTTATCACTTCCAATGATTATTTTGACTTTTGGTTTTTACACTGATAGTTAATGGTATGATTGTTTGGATTTTCGATACTTTTTAGCACCAAATATTTCAATGGGATTTTTGGAATTCTGTAATTGTAGGAGCGGCTATGAGCTTGTTAAATTATAGTTTGAGTCAATTTTTAAGAATTGAAGATGAAAAAGGAGATTTTATAGTGGATATTGATATTATTTTACAGTTTTCAACTGTTATTTCTGGTGTTTTAATGATGATTTTAGTGCTTTTACAACAACGAGGAGCAACTTTAGGGGGCAGGATTTGGGGCTTCTGGCGAGCTTTATACTGAGCGACGCGGTGTTGAAAAGAGTATTTTTTTCGAGCAACAGTTTTTGCATTTATTTTTGTTGCATCAATTCTTTGCAACTTTGCTTTTTGCCCTAAATAAAAAGGAGTTTTTAATGGACTTTAAAAAATAGCCCTAAAAAGGTTAGACGAGTTTCTGCTATTTCTCAAAAATAGAGATCAGGTTTCAAAAATAAAACAATTCAAACTTTTTAATAATAAGGTTACTTTAGCTGAAAGAGCAGATTTAGTTGAAAAGGCTATCACTTCTCACACGAAAAATGTTTTTAGTCGTTTTGAGAATTTGTCGAATGTTCGAAAAAATTTGTTATTTCTTGGATCTGTGTTGTATCTATTTTGATTTTTTTCTGTTGGTATTTTTCGCGGGTTAAGTGTTGAAAAACTATAGTGAGAATATTTTTATAGAGGAGGAACTTATTCAGAAGGAATTTTTGGGCCGAAGTTAAAACCTTGAATCCTTTATTTACCTCGACTAATACTGAAAGATCTTTCGAACAGATTGCTTTTTCTCGTATTTATGATATTGATGAAACGGGAAATTTGAAGGGTGATTTAGCTGAAAGTGTTTCAACATCTGACAATTATAAGAACTTTAAAATTAAAAATACGGAACAATGCCGTTTGGTCTGATGGCCAAAAAAATAACAGCTAATGATGTAATTTTCACTATAAAAACTATTGAGGAGCAATTAATTAATCCTTCTGGTTTTTAAAGCCTGGAAAAACGTTGAGATTTCGAAAAATAGTGATTATGAATTCAGCGTTAAAAGTGCTGTCAAGTTCTTCTTCTGTTTTGTATAGTTTTAATTTTTCAATATTACCGGAGCATATTTTAAAAGATATTCAAATGAGAAGATCCATGAAAGCGCTTTTTTCGAAGAATCCAATAACTTCTGGTGCATTTAATTTTAAATCTGTTCAGAATGATGGTGATAAAACTACTATTTCATTAGTTAAAAACAAGCGATATTATAAGGGTGAGGCCCTATATTGATAACTTTGATATTGTTGCCTTTAAAGATGAAACTAAACTTAAAAATGCTTTAATCTCTGGTGAGATTGTTGCATCGCCAAGTCTTAAAAATTAGTGAGTTTTCAGAATCTGAGCGGGATAAATTAAAATCTCGAGAAACTAATGTCAATCGTGGAATTTATGCTTTTTGAATAATTCTGATTCGGTTTTTGAAAGATTTAAAGGTTCGAAAAAGCTATTCAAACCGGGGTTGATATTTCGAAAGTTCGAAAAGAAATGGAATTTGTTGATAAACTTGATTTTTCCAACTTTGAATCAGTTTTTGAATACTAAAAGATTTGAGTGTTCCTAAATATGATTTCGATCAAGCGCAAAAATATTAGATGAAGCCGGCTGGAAGAAAAACTCGAATGGTATTTTAGAAAAAGATGGTAGGGCAGCTATTTTAAATATTGCAACAACTAGTGTATATAACTATAAAAAGCTGCTGAAGAAATTGAGAGTCAGCTTAAAAACTCGGATTTGATGCAAAGTTAACGATAATTGATAAAGATGATAAAACCGGAGCTTTTCGTTCAATCAATACTCCAGCCAAGAAATTATAGTATTTTGGTTTAGAGATTGATCTTGGTGCCGATCCTGATATACTACGCTTTTTGGCATTCTTCACAATCTGGGCAAAAGGGGTTGAACTTCTCAAATTATAATGATGCTGTTGCTGATGATCTTTTGCTAAATTCAAGAACCGCTCAAAGCTCAGAATGAAAAAAGTTGCAAATAACTAAATTTACTCAACGTTGGTTAGCTAATTCGGTTGCCATTGGTCTTGGTCAGACTAAAACAAGTTATGTTTTTCGAAAAATCAGTTCAGCCATATTCAGCAAATAATACTTTTTGTAACAGAACTCAATAGATATGCAGATGTAATATATTGGTCTGCTTCAAAATCAACTCTTTACAAGACGCCGTAGTTTTGATATAATTAAAATGGTTTCTGCGCGTGGCGGAATTGGTAGACGCGCTAGCTTTGAGGGGCTAGTGAGCTTCGGCTCGTGGAAGTTCAAGTCTTCTCGTGCGCACCATTTTTGAATTTTTAAGCAGTTTTCCGCTTTTTATTTTGTAAAAATTGCACCATATTTTTGGTGCAATCTTATTAAGTTAGTTTGATATTTTTTTCTAATCCAGCTATCAAGTGAGCCGGCACTCATTGCTAGAATTAATCGGTTTTTGCTTTTTAAACTTAAAATTTTCTCTAGTAATTCTTTTGGACTATCTGAAAAATCTAAAAATTGTTGTTTTTCTGATATTTTTCTTGAAAAGGAATTCTAGCGAAAGTATTTCAAAATCTGGGTTTTCACGGCTTAAATACGTTGGTAGCCAAAATAACTTCATTGGCATTTTCAAAAGATTTCTAGCGTATATTCATCTTGAACTTCAATTTGTCGAATATTTTTGATGTGGTTGATAAATTAATGATACTCCAGAAAATCCTTGCTTCTCAGCTATTTCTTTTTGCCATTTGAAGCGTTGATTGAATTTCCTTTGGGTGATGACCGTAATCAGAATAAACGTTGTTTATTATTTTTCGAAACAGCGATTTGTGCCAGGAAAGTGATTTAGTGCTAAAATTGTTTTTCATAAAAATCTTTTTGGAGCTTTTAAGATTTTTGGGTTTTCAACTAAATAATCAATAGTTTCAAGAACTAGACTGGCATTTTTCGATTGTGAATCCCAGGAAGATTAATATTATCTTCTGGTTGAAATAAAATTACCTTGTTCTTTTAGATTTTTCGAAAATTTCTGGGTGTTGATCTTTCCAAGAAATAATAAAAATCGCTTTGTGATCCAAATTCTGCGAAAGCTTTAAAATAATCTTTCTCAGTTTTATAAATATCAGGTGTGGTCGTGGTCGATTGAAGTGATTAAGCTAACTGATGGCGTAAAATGCAAGAAGTTTCAGTCAAATTCATCAGCTTCATAGACAAAAATATTCACTTTCTGGGTCAGAAGAAACCACTAGGACCGAAGGTTATCGTTGTGCCAATCGACCAACTTATTGGAATTCTAATTGCTGAAAAAGCCCAAATTGTCATTCCTGTGGTTGTGGTTTTTACCGTGAGTACCGGAAATTCTATAAGTTTGAGTGAATTGATAATTTCGTTCAAAAAGTTCGTCACGTTTACTAATTTTTATTCCCTAATTTCTTTGCCGTTAAGAGTTCGGGATGATTTTTTAGGTGAGGGCTGCAGTATAAACAAACCAATCTATGCCGTTTTCGATGAATTTTTGCTTTAAAAATCTCCATTTTGTTTGCCGATTTCAATTTCGATATCTTTTTAGAAGTTCTTCGGTCATTAAACTTGAATTTTGGTCGCTACCAAAAACACCGTAGCCAGCGCTTATGGGCGATACTTGCAAGAGCGTCAATTCCAACGCCGCCAATTCCAGAAAAATAAATATTCATTCTTTAATTTTATCACTTATTAATTTAAAAATAAAAGCTTTTAAACCCTTTTTAAGGCTATTAAAATATGATAAAATATAAATACTTATGCTTAAAAATATTAAAACCTTTTTAAAAATTCGAAATTATTGGCAATATATTTCTTTTGATGAAATGGCTGTTTTGTATGTTTCGAAAAAAATATGCGAGTTTTCGCAACAAAATTAACAAAGTACTTTTTAGTTTAATTTATATCTATAAGTTCACGCATTCAATCTGGATTGTTCCTATTTGTATTTTAATTTATTACATTGCAAAATTTGTAGGCTCGATAATTGCTCTTTTTCTATATTTCAAAAATGGCCCAAAAGCACGGAATGTTACTTGCAAATATTCTGTTTATTCCAGCTTTAGTTTTTAATGGCTTTCAATGAGAATTTTTGGTAAGGAAATGGGTTTGGTTGTAGCCCTTTATTAGTGCAGTTTTTAAAGGAATATCGACTTCGGTTGAAAATATCTCGTATAATGTTAGTTTTTCGAAAAGCTAAAACTGCCAAAAAGTTGGAAAACAACTTGGAATTTCCTATATTTTAGAACATGTTTCTGAGTAGCATAACTCCTGCAGTTGGTGGATTTCTTTGCGATATTTTTGGAGTTGAGAAGCTTTTGTGGTGTCCTCGGTGATTTTTAGTTTGACAACAATTCCACTTTTAACAACAAAAGAGCGAGTGAAGCCTGTTCGAAAAATAAGTTTTAGAGGGTTTTCCATGGCAAAACTATAAGCATCTTTTGGTTATTTGTTATAGTTGTGGAATGGCTTGGAATTCTTTATATATTTGGAGCTTTTTGCGCCGGTCTTTTTACTAAAAGGTATTAATGCTTATGGTTCAGCTGGAGTTTTGTCTTCAATTTCTTCAATTGCAGCTTTGGTTTCAGCTTTTTATTTACGGTAAAGTGATTGACAAAAATAAAGAACGAGGACTTTTAAAAATCAGGGGCTGTTTTTATGGGGCTAGTTTTTCGCTTAGAATTTTTATTTCATCGAATCCGCTTTTACTTGGAATTTTAGAAATTATTGCTGCAATGGCGATGAATGGCTTTAATATGGCGAATTTCAAAGGTTTGTATGGTGAAGCTGATGAATCCGGAATGCGTATGCAATATTTGTTTTTGTATGAAATCGGAATGAATACCGTTTCGGTTATTGCTATTTCTTTATTTGTGATTTTATTTTTTTGTACTTCAAGGAGTAGATCCATCAGGTGAATTATCGATGAGAATTATGATTTTTGATTTCAAGTTTGTCAATTTTACCAATGGTTTTTACAAGCTATAGGATTTTATCGAAATAAAAAAACGCCAATTCCGAGAATGATGAAACTCTAAAGCTTGTATTCACCGATTTTATCTTAATTTTGTATTTTTGGCGGAATTATTTTTTGGCGCTATCTTTTTCAGTTTTTTTCGAAAAATACAAGTCTTAAATCAATTATTTGGCTAATTTTTAGCAACAATTTTATTCTTATTCTCTTGGATTTTTGCTCGGAAGTTTTGTTTAATTTTAGCCCCTAATTGCCGGAATTTTGCTTTTCTTTGTGCGAGGCTCAGTTTATAATTTTCGAAAATTTAAAGATTGCACAAAATATTAAAAAAGATGGGATCGTTCAAGCTTATCGTTCTCGAAGATCCAGACCTCAAGGAAGATGGAAGTTTAGAATCCGTGCAAAAATTATAGTAATTTCGGATAAACAATTCAGTGGAAAGGTTTTCATCAGCTTAAAAACAAATCAAAAATTCGTAGGAGTGACGAGATTTTAGTAAAGGGAAAAATTTCTGAAGGTTTTGGTGATTTTGCGATTTCAATTCACAGAGGAAGACTTATAAAGATTAGCCCAAAGAGTGATTTTTATCCGCGATATGCGAGATTCTTTGCTGAAGGTATCCGAAAAATTTATTCCTTCACCAGAGGTTGATTTGGGGCTCGGCTATCTGTTAGGGTCAGAAAAAATTCTTTACCAGAGGAGATTTCTAAAGCCTTTATCAATCACAGCTTTAACGCACATTGTGGTTGCAAGCGGATATAATTTAACTGTTCTAGTGATGGCAGCCCGGCGAGTTTTTAATAAAATTTCAAGAAAGATAGTTTTATTTACATCAATTTTACTAGTTTTAGGATTTGTTTTTGTGGTTGGATTTACGCCGTCGATGATTCGTGCAGGGATTGTAGCAATTTTTGGTTTAATTTTATGGTATTTTTGGTAGAAAAACCCAAGCATATTTTCTTCTAACTTTTGTGGCGGCGATAACTTTAATTTTCGAACCTTCGAACTTGCTTAATCTAGGCTGGCAATTGTCGTTTTCTTCATTTTTTTGGTGTTTTTGATTCTTTCGCCGCTATTACAGAAAGTCTTTTTTTGAAAAAGCCAGAAAAGCTAAATTCTGCTGTAAAATTATTTTTTTCGAAACTTTTAGTGCTCAAATCGTAACACTTCCGCTGATAATTTTTACTTTTTAGGAGCAGTTAGCGTAATATCAATATTTTGCAAATATGCTAATTTTGCCATTTGTGCCAAGCGTAATGCTTGCAACTTTTTAACAGGAGTTTTTGTAGTATTTTTCACCAATTGCTCATTTTTGGTTTTTATTGCGGAATTGATTTTTAAAATATTCAATTTTTTTATAATTAGTGAATTTTCAAAAATTAAAGGAGCACAGTTAGAAATCAGCTTTGGCTTTAGTGAAATGCTAATTTGCTATTTTTGCTTAATTTTGGCAGTTATTTTTAATTAATTTTAAGCTTCGAAAGGATAAGATACTCAATATTTTTGAATGAATCCTGAAACGTGATATAATTATACTATTATGAATTTCGAAAAAGAAATAAATTCAACAGATGAAATGATTGCTTTCGGTGAAGAAATTGGTAGGCAAATTTCTGAAGGAATGGTTCTGGAACTTATTGGTGATGTTGGTGCTGGGAAAAACTACTTTTTACAAAGGTTTGGCAAAAGGTTTGGGCATTTCCGAAAACGGTTCAAAAGCCCGACTTTTACGATATCACGAGTTTATGAAGGTGAGAAACTAACGCTTTCGCATTATGATTTCTATAGATTGAATGATTATGGAATTATGGAAATGGGAGCTTGCTGAAAATTTAAATAATCCAAAAATGTAACAGTGGTTGAATGGGCTGGTGATCTAGCTAAAATTTTACCAAAAAAACATTTGAAACTGGTTTTTGAAAGTTTAAGTGAAAAATCAAAGAAAAGTTAAAGTGAGAGAAGTGTAATGATTTTTATTTCTAGATACATCAACAGAGAAATGCAAAATTTGGCTTGATGAGAACTTTTTCGAAAAAGAACTGGGCCGAAACATGGCGCGAGATATTTTGGCTTTTTAGAGGAATGCTTGAATTCTGTTAGCAAAAATATGAAGATTTTTACTGGAATCGGTTTTTGTGGGGCCGGGAGTTTTACGGGATTAAGAATCGGAGCTTCAGTTGCTAAAACACTTTAGCTGATGGCTTAGAAATTCCGATTGTCGCAGTCAGAAGTGATGAAAATTGGCGAAAAAATGCTTTTGAAAAGCTTGAAAAATGGCAAAAATGATAAAATTGCGTTACCTTTTTATGGTAGAGATGCAAACATAACAAAACCGAGGAAGTAATGAAAAATAGAATTTTGATAATTATTGGAAAAAATTATTCAGGCGATTTCAAGATTGAAAAGGTAGTGGCTCGGCATTGCCTGGGCTTGTTATGGATTAATCCGAATTTTTATTTCGAACATGTTAAAAGGCTTAAAATATGGTGTTGTAGTAATTAGTGGCACGAATGGAAAAACTACAACTACAAAAAAATGGTTGTTGAACTACTCGAAAGCCAAGGATTAAATGTATTTTTCAAATAAAACTGGTTCAAACTTTGTTCGTGGTGTGGGTGCAGCAATTCTTTCTGAAGCTAATTGGAACGGCAAGCTTGAGGCCGACATTGCCGTTTTAGAACTTGATGAAGCCCATGCGACTCATTTCGTAAAGATTAATCCAACCACGATATTCACTTCTTCTAAATGTAATGCGTGATCAGCTTGACCGCTTTTGGTGAGATTGATTATACTGCAGAATTATTGTATAAAAATTGGTGAAAATACTTCTGGCTCAGTCGTTTTTAAATGCTAACGATAATTTTTGGGTAAAAAGGAATTTTCGAAAAGATTTTTCAAAAAGTTGTTAAGTTTGGATTTAACCAAAAATTAGCAGATTTTTCCAAATGATGATGAAATTCATCTAAAAATTCTAAAAATCACGTCGAAAAAATTTCAGCAAATGTTTTGCTTGAGGATTTTTCGAATAATACTGCAAAAATTTCTTGGGGTGGAAAAACTGATGAGTTTAAGCTCAAAATTGGTGGGATTCATAATATTTTAAATTTAACTGCTGCGATCGCTTTTGGTTGAAGAGATTCTGAATGCTGAAAAACTTAAAAATCAATCGACAAAAAGTAATTTTGCGCGGCAGAGAAAATTCAGCCGGCTTTTTGGTAGAGGTGAGAAAATAAAAATGAATGGTAAAGAAGTTGAGATTATATTAGTTAAAAATCCGGCTGGTTTTCGAATAAATTTGCGAAATTTTTGAGCCTGATAAATATGATACAATGATTGCGGTTAATGATAATCATGCAGATGGCCGTGATATGAGCTGGCTTTGGGATGTAGATTTTTCAGTCTTGAAGCACTCTGGCGTCCAAACAATTTCAGGTAATCGAGCCTATGATATGGCGCTTCGACTTTTTCATGATGATATCGATTTTGAGGAAGATAGTGTGAATCTTGATATTGCTGAATCTGTTATTGATTTTTATCGAAAAAGGAAAAAAGATAAGCGGATTTATGCAACTTATACGGCGATGTTGGAAATTCGAAAAGAACTTTCGAAAATTTCAGAAGTGGAGAAAATTTTATGAATTTAAAAATTTTGTGGCTTTATGCTAAAAATATGAATATTTACGGTGATTATGGCAATATTTTAGCGTTAAAACAGATGGAGCTTCGTGGAATAAAATACGAAATTGTTGAATATAATCCTGGAGATGATTTTCCTGATGATGTTGATATTATTATTGGCGGGGGTGGTCAGGATTCGGGCCAGAATCAAATTCAAAGATGATTTACTGAAAATTGCACCAAAATTACAAAAGCTTGCTAAAAAAGGTGTACCAATGCTAATGGTTTGTGGACTGTACCAGCTTTTTGGTGATTCTTTTTGAAACTGTAAAATGGAGATAAAAATCAAAGGGATTTGCTTATTTAAAGGGCGTCAAAAACGGTTGGCGGTGAACAGAGAATGATTGGCAATATTGTTGAAGAATCTGATCAATTTGGTGAAATTATTGGTTATGAAAACCATAGCGGAAAAACTTATCTTTCGAAAGAGAATGAGCCATTGACGTAGCGTTAAAAAGTGGTGCAGGAAATACACCGATGGAAATTTTGAGGTACGATTTATAAAAATGTGATTGGAACATATTTACACGGCTCAATTTTACCAAAAATCCAAAAATTTTCGTTATTTTTAATTGAACAAGCTTTGAAAAATAAAGATTATGAAATGCCTAAAGTTCTTTATGAAAAATATTCGAAAAAGCAAATTTGCTTGATCAAATCACCAGAAATGCACATGAAATTGCTAAAAATGTCCGCGATAATACTTGATTTTTAGATTATAATTTGGTAAAATGGTTTGGGTATTGGGATGTCGCCAAGTGGTAAGGCACCAGGTTTTTGGTCCTGGCATTCAGGGGGTTCGAATCCCTCCATCAGCCAAATTAAGAACACGAGTTAGGTGTATAGACTGACTCGTGTTTTCATCATTTCCTTTCTTGGAAAACACAAAAGAGCCGACACATCAGCAGTGGTGTCGGCTCTTTTTGTATTCAAATGGGATGATTGAGATTTGTACTAATCATTCCATAGAGACAAGAAAAAACTCTATAAATAAATTCATACTTTAACAATCTGGCATTATATCAAATCAATCTAAGATTTCGAAAGTGGTTTAAATAGTAAAAATTAAGAAAAACCAACGAATAGATTTCGAGGATTTAATAATTTCTCAGGCTATTTGAGGCTGATAGCGATGCCCACCCGAGCAGTTGCAGGTTTTGTCATCTCGCACTGTAGTTATCAACTTGAACAGCCTGAGAAAGGAATTATGAACAAAATTAACGAAACCGAGTTCGAAAAAAGAGCTTGATAAAATCAAGAACTCTAAAATTGAACTCAAACCAAAAACACAAAAAGGAGAAAATAAAAATGAAAAATATTAAGAAATTTAACTGGAAAAATTAATCAAAACAACTAAAAACAATTGTAATTTATACAGCCGTTATTGCTGGTTTGGCCTTCTACTTTGGAATGAAACAAGATTGAAAGCAATACTAAAGTAAATAACGATAAATTAGTTGAGACTATTCGAAATTTAAACCAAAACAAGTAAATCCAAAGGTATCGAATTCGATAGGTTTTAATTGTGGCGAATTCATACAATTAAAAACTCAACTCTCGAAAGCTGCGACTAAACAACCAAGCTCAGCTCGAACTGTGGAGGTTCGAGTTCAGCCCTCGCCCAAAATTGCGAGTTCACAGGTTACTGGTCGGTGCGAAGATTTCCGAAGATGATTGAAAAATACCCGTGGGATTCAAAAAGTTATGCTGGCATTGCTCGAGCAGAAAGTGAGCTGTAACCCAAAGTCGGATAATACTGGATTAAACACAAATGGAACTTACGACTATGGATTATTCCAAATTAACAGTGTTCACGGCCACAGCCGAGATATTCTGGCAAATCCAGCCAAGAATACAGAGATTGCTTTCAAAATCTGGCAATCACAAGGCTACCAAGCGTGGGCGCATACAACAACGGATCTTACTTGAAATTTATGAACTAACCAACATAAGGAGAATTATATGAATAACAACCAATTAACAGACCAACAAATTAAAGAATTATTCTTTGAAATCGTTTTTGAAAGAAAAAGCATACATCGAAGATGTCGATTGCGACAGCGAAAAATTACGCCACAATCGCAGGCGATATATTTGATGAAGATTTTAATTCATATTTAGATAGCATTGGTTTCTGGGAAGAATCACCAAAGTGTTGAAGCTTGGCACGATTATCATGAAAGGGGATTTTTAAGATGAATAGCTTAGTTAAATATATCGGAGATGAAGTTCAAATTGAGAAAAATTAAAGATTCAGCAAAATTAAAATCTATTCTGAATTCTGGAGTGAATCAAAAATGGCTCAAAAATCATCCAACTGCAAAAATGTTAAGTATCTTCCAATCGATAAAATTGAGATATTACTTGATATGATTTTTCAAGAGTGGCGGATTGAGATTTTAAAACATTTCACAGCTCGCACAAAGTGTTTGTGCAACAGTTCAGGTTCATTACAAAAACGCAATCACTGGCGAAGTGGAGCTTTCATGATGGTGTTGGCGCGAGCCCACTTCAAACTAATGCTGGTAAATCTGCTGCAGACCTTGCTAATATCAAGAATAATGCGGTTCAGTTAGCCGCCCTGCTGCTAAATCTTATGCAATAAAAGATGCAGTTGAACATCTTGGTAAAATGTTTGGTCGAGATCTTAATCGAAGTGATACGGTCGGCTATAAATTTTTATATAAAGATGAGCAGGAACAGCAAAAAGAAGTTAAAGATAATTCGCAAGAACTTATCACTCAGCTTAAATCTTCAAAAACCTCAAAAGAACTTCAAGCTAATTTTTGTAAAAAGGGGTTAATCAATTTAAAAGGTAATAACGAAGTAATTGCAGAATTAATCCAAATTAAAAGATGAATTGAAAGGTAAATTGAAATGAAAAATCTTAAACCTTGAACAACGATCAGATGAATGGTTTGCATTTTTCGCGAAGGCAAAATCAGCGGAAGTAAAGCTAAAGAATTTGGCACACCTCGAACGGTTTTAAAAATCTGAATGGTTAGAGCTTGCAGAAAAGTTAAAAAAATCGAAAATTCCACTCAACCAAAAAGGTCAACCAAAAAAACTTAACGATTCAAGAACTCAAAAGAATTGATCGAGTGAAGCTGAAGTTGAAAAGAAAAGAATGCGAAGTTGAACTTGGTGATGCGATTTATAAGCTGATAGCTGAACGAATTGCAAAAGCCAATCAACGAGAACGATTACGTGAGATCGTTTAAATGGTCGCAAATATTCTGCTGCTCTTCGTGGTGAAATCCTTGAAGAAGAAGCTCGCGAGAAAAGTCGCACAAAAACTTGGCAAAAAATATTATCGAAGGTCGGGTTTGGCAATCTGATATTAACGAAAATATCATTTGTTCACCAGATGGTGAAATTGCCAGTAAAAACAGCGAAATCACTGAAGCGGTAGAAATCAAATGTTTAGACAACTGGAAAGCAAGTCCGAGCCTTTTACGAACGACAAACACCTAGTGAATATAGACAACAAATTATTCAATACTTTTGCAGTGAATGAGAAACTTGAAAAAAACTCTACTTTGCAATGTATTCAGACTCTTTCGCTCTTGCACCACAGCTTGAACTCTTAATCTTCAAGTTTGACCGCAAGGATTTTCGAGAAAAGAAATTCAGCGAGCAATTTACTTCGAACAATCTGCTCTCGCGTTAGTGGAACAAGAAGTAGAAAAACTATTATTTTAATGAAAGGATTTTTATGACTCAGGAAGAATTAAAAAGCATCACCATTACACCAGAAGAAACTAAAGAAAGTGGATATTTCGAGTTTGGTGTCCATGAGTAAAAATCGCTAAAAACTAAGATTGATAAGCATGATAATAAACCTTACGCAGAAATCTTTGTCGAAAACGAATCGGCTGAAGATCGCGCAAGGCTTTGGTTGCACACCCCAGATACGCGCAGGATTTCAATTGATACCGTTCGCAGAATTTTTAGTTCACAATCAAGAAAAATGAAGATATTAAACAAAAAGATTCGTGAGAAAATCCAGCAAATTAAAAACTTGGCAGACTTTGCAGCACTTCTCGAAAAACAGTTGGCTGCACTGCCTGGTTCAAAGGTTAGCGAAGATGAAGACCGAACTTATGAGAAAGACGGCAAGGTTAAAAATCGATCAATCGCCGAATTTATGGTTATGAGCCAAAATCTGACAATCTAAAACTCAAGCTGAAACTAAAACCTGAAACTCAAGAGCCCTGAAGCACCCTGACAACTTCGATGAACCAGTTGACCTAAGCGATATTCCTTTTTAAGGAATAAAGATAGTTTTAAGAAAGTTCAGTCTTTCGATGGGCTACAAGTTTCGCAAGTGGTTTAGGGGCTACAAAAAGTCGAGCACCTCCTTATTAATAGCTCGCTGCGATTATTTCGCGGTTATGATCCTTGTGTCCGTTGGAAGGCTGAACTTGAATTTAATTAGTATTTTGGGAGACTTAAAATGATCAAGAAAGAAGAAAAACTTACATCTCGAAGTTTGCGACTATCTCCGCAAGAATTATCCTGATGTGCTATTTCAGAACCGATTTTTAGTTCAGGCATGAAAATGACACCTGGCAAAGCTGCAGAAACACAAGAAATTTCAGAAATCACGAGCTTGGCCGGATTTGTTCATCGCTAAGCCAGAAAAAGATGTTTTTCGAGATAGCTTTAGTGGCGATAAATATTTCAGAAATTTTTGCTGGATTATTTCTTGAGTTGAAGGCTGAAGGTATAAAAACTTTATAAAAAGAATGGTGAAATGGTTGCGAATAAACACTACCAAGAGCAAGCGGAGATGTTGAAAGTTACGAAAACTTGGCTATTGTGCGGATTTCGCCGTTGGTTACGATCAAATGCAATTCAATTATCACAAATTATCTCGGTGAACCAAAACAGAAGAAAGTCGAATTTTTAATAACTAAAAATGAAAGGATAAAATTATGAACCAACCTGATATTCAGCATTTAATTATGCAAGACTTGAAATTTAAAAATGTCGGCCTGGCGAGCAATCGCAATTATCCCCTAATACTCTTTTCGGGTGCGGTTGGATTGTTCATTAGTTCAGAAGCTGAACTCAAAAGCACTAAAGATAAAGCTAAATACTATGATCAATTGCCAAAAGTAAATTAAAGCCATTTTCCCAACTTCGGGAATATGGTTTTTAGGGAGAAAAAGAATAGAAGAAATGAATGATTTTACAGTTAGATGGAAAAGATGAAAAAGGTGTCGAGCACTCTAAAATTATAAAACCATAAACGATGCAACCTATGCTCGAAACTGGCTACTCAAAAAGGTGCAAAAACAAGTCGAAATATTTGTTAATAAAATAAGGAGGAATATGAAAATTGAAAATTCAATTTAAAAAATAGCCAAACTTTAATCCCTGTAAAGGTGATTCCTGCTGAATGAAAGCGATATATCGAGGTGTAGCTTGTGTTGAACTATTCAATAAAAATTCAAAGTTCCGGAACATAAATCTCGAATTTTTGAAAAAAACACCTGAAGAAATTAAAAAGCTTTAAAAGATTGAAGAAAGATCGAAAAAGATACTTGAACAATCATGAAAAAGAAAACAAAGAAAAGGATAATAAATGGCAGGAACAAAAAGCTGGCGGACTAAAAGCCGCCGCAACAAATAAAAGCAAAAATACGGCAAAGGTTTTTACTCCCGAATCGGCAAGAAGAGTGGCCAAAACGGAAGAACTGGCGGATTCTATAATAATCCAGAGCTCACTAAAGCATGCTGGCCGTAAAGGTGGCAAAAATCGGTGGTCTCAAAATCTAAGCGTGAGTAAAAGCTAAAAACTGCTTTAGCGACAATTCTTCGCCCCTGTCATATGGCGTTAAACTGGGCAAATGCAAAAACCTAAAACTCTTTTGCAAAGTGTTCTAAAAATATAGCAGACCAATGGCGAAGTCCTACTTCGCCCCTCGAACTCTGAGCATAACTAAAATTATAAATAATAATGTGGTAGTTATGATAATAGTTTTGGCGTGGTTTGTCTCCAACGCAGCAAAGTTATGTTCAGATTTGAGGGTTAAGCAGAAATAAAGCACCTTTAACACGATCATAAGCAATTTTTCAAGTGTTTCTGCTTAATCCTCAATAGTATTAAAGAGAATAAAGAATGGAAAAATGAAGATAAATCAACAAACATATCGACTAATGGTGGTATAGGATTTTAGGAGCATTAACAATTTTGTTTATTGCTTTAAAACTAACTCATGTTATTGATTGGAGCTGGTGGTGGGTTCTAGCACCACTCTGGATACCAGTCACAGTAGTTCTTGGAATTATTGCGATTGTAGCTATTAGTGGCGTTGTTTGTAAAATTTATAGTAAACGAATTGAGGTAGATATGAGAAAATACAGAATGGAATAAACACCACAAGACCTCTTAATAATGAAGAAAAAGAGGTTTACGGAAATAGATTTGACTTTATGTGGGAAGGTAATCAACCTGAAATAGGTGAAGAAGTTCTTGTTTATACACTTCGAAGCAAAGAAGTATATACAGATATTTGGACTGATGATTTTTAATTATGGTCTCAGTTTTTGAAAAATACAGAGGAAAAAGTTGTTTATTGGATAGAGCTTCTCAAAACCGCCCTAAAATTAAGGAGAAAAAAGATGAATAAGCAAGAACCAACTAACAAGGAACTTTTAGAAATAGTAGCAATCCTTGCAGAGCTATCGCTACAAATCGTGACTGAAAATCGCACATATTGGAACAACTTTAAGAATCCCCCAGAAACAAGGGGAGAAATGTGGGAACAAGAAGATAAACTCGAAGAGATAAGTAAAAGAGTTAATTTTCTTTGCGAGAAATCGCAAGACCTTGTGTTGGAGCATAAGGGCTTATTGAGTTTAGAAATACTAGGAGAATAAAAAGGACTAAAATATGCTAAACAAAGCGGATGAAGATTTTACAATTATTCTTAATGAATATGATGAAAAACGGAGAAAAGATAGTTGAACATAGGGTTTAAATCAGAGCAAATGTATTGAGAATATTATGAATTACTTCAAGCAATCAAGAGAATGAACCCATGAATATTTCGGAAGAAAAGAATACCGAAAAGTGGTTTGAAGAACAATGTAAAACTTGGTCGAAAATAGAAAATCTCGAAGAAAAAAGCTCGAAGAATGGTCATAAAATGAAAGCGGAAAAAAATGGAATTTCGAAAAAAACAAGAATACGAAGAATATGAACTGCCAGATAATTGTCCCCTAATCTGCTACGATATGGAAAAATAATAAATTGTGCAGATTGTAGAAAGAAATTCAAATTTGGAGATGGCTATTGTAGTAGAACAATTCACAACGAGATCAGGTTTTGGTTATCCAGTATGCGAAGAATGCTATAAAAAGAATTAGAAAATGAGAGGAAGTATAAAGAATATGTTTAAAAGATATAGATTGGTCAAAAGTATTTTTATCCTTAATGGTTCTACTTTTGATGAGGCTGGATTACTTTTTATCATTATATGGGGTGTTCAAAATGAACCGCCACAACACAGTGCTCGACACACTTCGAAAGATTAAAATTTGCCGAACCTATTCAAATGATTTTTGGCGGAATGATATAGATTTTTATCGATGGTAAATGTTATTACAAAAGGTAAAAGTAGAGATAAAATAAACCTATACTGTCGAGGGTTTTATCTTTAACTAGAGAAGAGGTGGAATAACTAGCTAAAAGCTGTAATATGATATAATGTAAGTATAGGGTGAGCTGTTAAATAAAAATGAAAAGGATAGAGATTAATGCAAAAATTAACAGAAATCATAAAACAAATCTTAGCAGTTCTATATGCTCAATATATGAAAACACGCAATATAGTATTGCAGAAATATATTTTTCAGCTCAAAATGGTCTTAATATTGGTTATGGCGACAATAAAAATTAATAGACGTTTTAAAGATATTTCGAGACAGCGAAGCTATGTTATCTACTTGATTTAAAATATTTATTCGAAAGTGGTTATATCTCTTGTCAAAGTTTTTCCGAAATGATGGATTGTGATACTATGTTTATCGGGTTTCTCTAGCTGCTAAAGGTATTGATTACTCAGAAGGTTTTAATTAGAGGCGATGCTGAAAATATCAAACAAGCCGGGTTGATTATTAATGGCGATGTTAATTTATCGCCTAAATTAGAATCTCTTTTGAAAGTGTCAGATTTAACTGGTTTTGGTGAACTCTTTAAAAGCTCTTTCCTCTAAAGAATAGGTTTACTTCAATCTCTATATATGCTATAATATACATAAAAGGGAATAATGGGCACACTATCAGTCAAAAAGATTGTTTAGTGTGCTCATTTTATCTGAGGCAGAAAAGGTGGACGATGGCTAATCCTAATTTTAGCTCAAAAATACTAATTCGTCAAACTAGAAGATGATTCAATAGTCGTTTTTACGATAAAGCATTCAATTTATGTTAAGAGTCAGATAGAATTTTTAGTTTTTCATCGCTGGTTCGCTCAAAAAGGATATTACACTAAAAACTTAAACCATTTTCTGAAAATAGCTAAGCGCAAGAAACACTTAACAGTTAAGCAACACTAGATGCTGGGTTAAAAATATGGCGTAAGCTACGCTATGGGAACTAAAATACCACAACAAAATCTGATGGTCAAAAAGTAAATTTTATTTCAGAAAAGGAACTTGGACAAGAGACTTACAGCTGATTATTATTCAGAAAAGGAAAAACAAGATATACTTAGAAAAGATTGGTTATGGCGACTAAAAAGTAAGGTAAAGGCAGAAATTTTTCACCAAAAGCAAATCAAATTTGGGATGTTTTATTATTTACCGGATTCTCCGACTTTTTGGGAATGCGCTGCAAAGTGCGATTCAGCTGGTTTTCTGAAAAAAATATGCGAAGAATATTACAGTTAAGAATCTGGAATGGCTAGAAGATATTGTGGTGGAAATTGGTGGAAAAGGTGTTTCGAAAGATAAAGCTTGTTCGTAAAAGCTAAAGAGTGTTAGATAAGAGTTTGGACAGTGAAGATGAAAAGATAGCACAAGACACAGCTAAGTTTATTGCGAAGACGACAGCAGAGTTTAGTGAAAAGCAAGATATAGTGTCGAACGGCGAAACGCTAACTGTTGCAACATTGGAGTTTGTGAATGGAGATAATCCGAAGAAAGTTAAAGTTCCAATTGAGTTTAAGCCACTGTTCGAAGAGAGACAAATGGCGAGCATTTTATATGGTGGGCGATCAAGCGGAAAAAGCCACGATGTCAGCCCTACTCAAGTTTTAAGAGCAAGAGAAAGAGTTGAAAATTTTCTAAACTGTCGAGAATTTCAAAAGCTCAATTAAAGATTCAACGCATGCTTTAGTGAAAAGCTATTATTTTTGAATATGGCTTTGAAACTGAATTTATAATTACTAATGATTCTATAAAACATAAAGAACTGAAAGTGAGTGGATTTTTAAAAAGGTTTACATGATAATGTTGAAAGTTTGAAATCTATACCAAACATTGATGAAGCTTGGGTTGAAGAAGCAAGCACCGTTACCAAAGCGCTCTATTACGCTGCTTAAAAAATACTGTGCGTAAAAGACAACTCGAGAGCTTATTTTTGACCTAACCGAGATACAGGCGTGATCCAGTCTATGTTGAATATGTAATGAAGAACACATGATACACTTATGCAATTAAAGTAAATTATGATGTATTAGAAAAAGAACGGGCTTTTTCAGAGTGATGCGAATTGAAATGGAAAACGACAAGAAAAACAACCACAAAGAGTTCGCTCATACCTGGTTGGGCGAGACACTTTCACAAATCGAAATGCTATTTTTGAGCCGTGATAGGTGCTAAATGCTATGGATCGAGAGATGAGAGATGACGGTGAAATTCAAATGAGGCGTTGATGTGGCACGACTTGGCGATGACCGCTCTGTGTTATGGAAGCGTAAGACTAAGGACAATTGACTTTAAAGTGTATGAAAAAGCTCAGGACTAATGAGCTTGTGAATAAAATAGAACAGTTCGCTCAATCAGATAGGGAGCGTTAATCAAAGATTGATGATACAGGGTTGGTGGTGGTGTAACTGACCAGTTGTTAGCTAAAAATTATAACGTTCAAGGTATTAATTTTGCGCAGAAGGCGGTAAATGATGACAAATATCCGAACTGGATTAGCGAAGCGTGGTTTCATCTTCAAGATAATAGATGAAATACAATTGCCAAATAATACAGATTTGTTGCAAGAATTAACGACGCTAGAACTTGGAGCATGGATAAAAAGGTGAAAGCGTGCGGTGGAAAGCAAGGGTGATTATAAGAAACGTGGAAATCGAAGCCCTGACTTGGCTGATGCGTGCATTTTGTGTTGATATACGCCACCGAAGCCGAAACCTATTGTTTATGCTGGGGTGAGATAGTGGTATTACTCGACTATTTGAGTTATAGTTTAAATATGTTTAGAGATTTTTAGCCGTTTGGTCGGCGGTAATATAAAAGAAAGAGCGCCATGCTACGCTTTCAATCGGCCAAAATCAATGTTAGGTGCGCATACATTCTATAAAGGGCTATCATATGACAACTCATATCCGTCCTATTTCACGAATTGTGAATGAGTTTATGACAATTAGACCGTATGCGATAGATAATAACAGTAAAAACAATTCAAGATTCGGTGGTGATGAATAAAATATATCACCCCGAATCAACAAATAGTGGGGCGACCTTTCGTGAGGCTTTAGCACTCCTAAGTTTAGTTTTTCCTAAAGTTTATGTTTTGGTTTGGAGCTATAATGAACACGGCACTCCAACAACTGGACAGAAGATTACTCCTGAAAAATCTAGCGGGGTTTACTATTCTTGAAGGAGTTTCTGAGATATTATGTTGGCGAAGAAAAGCGTTATCGAGTTGGTTCTAATAGAGTATTTTTGAGTTATGAAATTATTGAACTTCAGTAGGGTTAATCCATATGATTTGAGCGGAGGATATAGCCCGACTGATGCTGCTCGAAAATGGGCATCCATTGATGATTATATTGCAAGCTATCAAGCTGGCTACTTTGAAAATAGCGCTGTGCCTGCTGGACAGTTTATTATTACTGCTGGAGGTGTTGAAGAATATAACAATATTGTTGATGATCTGCAAGCGACACCGTGAGCAGTGGCTTAATAATAACAATGTGGTTTATGTTCATCGCCCAATTGAAAGTGCAACAGAGCAAGCCAGTTAATGCTCAGATTGAGTGGGTGCCGTTCGCTGAAGTAATAAGAATCTTGACTTAAAAAGTTTGTTCGACAAAGCTAATAAGAAAATTGACAGTATTTACGGTGTGCCGGCAGTGTTCGAGGCGTAAATGATAATCTAACACTTATGCTAGTGTGCGAGTAGATGAGCAGATTTTTATAAAATACACAATTAAACCTTTTGCAACGCAGTTTGAGTGAGTTTACGCATCAGTTGAATCAGAATTACAGGGCGGACTTGGCTTTGCGATAACGACCTTGAAATTCCTGGTGTGGCTGAAGAGAGAAGATTGAAGCTGAACGCAAAGCGGCTGAATTGACTTTGATTAAGACTGGCTTAGAAATGGGCTATTCATTAGATAGCATAGTTGATGCATTTGAGCTCTCGAATGGCTATAAAACGCTTAAAATGGGTGAAACTCCACCAAAAAGTGAGAATGATAAAGCCTGAAGTTGATGACGGTGGTGAAGTTGAAGAATCGCTAGAAGATTTAAACGCAAAAAGCGTGCATATCTGCAATCATTGCGGAGATCATCACTGTTTAAAAGCTGATACGAAAATAAAAACGAAAAGCAAAAAGATAAAGACCAGAATGCACTAGAAACTGTCTTTCGTGATATGACTAATGAACAGATTGAGCGAGCTATTGATAGTGATTTTGAAGATTTTAACCTTGGTGATAAAGACCGTGAGAAGTTTAAGCAAAGAATAAAGGTGATATTGCTGAGTGTGCTAGTAACTCGTGGTGTGGTGGCTTGGGTGATTTTTGTTTCAATATTAAAACAAAACAACATATCAACTGATGATCTAACCGAATTTAAGCTTTCTGACAAGCTAAAAAGCATTACGACAAAATGATAGCTGATTTTACTAAGAGTTTTAGCGAAGATACGGCCAAGTCGATTGCGAATAGAGTTGCACAAGCTGAAACAGAAGATTGGAACAAGGAACAGTTAGCTCGTAGCTTGCGAGATATAACAAAGCTGAAGAGTGGCGGATTCAGCAGAATAGCTCACACTGAAACACACCGAGCGCACGGCTTGGCTGGCGTGGAGGCTGGCGTGCAAATTCAGAATGAATCTGGCGTGCAGATTTATAAAGAGTGGGTGGTTGTTTCGCATAATCCGTGCAAATATTGCCGTGGAATGAATGGCCGGCGAGTTAATGTAACTGAAAGCTATGTTAAAAAGGGCGGAATTTTTGATTGGTAAAATCGAAAAATCCGGGTTAATGATTACGCCGATATTGACACAGCTGGCGCTCATCCGAACTGTTCTTGCGTGGAGAAATTTGGGATTGAGGAAGAAAAAGACAAGATTTTTGATTGTTCAAAGCTCAATCAAGATGACCCTGAATACATGTATCCACATGAGCAGGATTTTTATGAAAGATTGGTTAAAAAAATATGGAGAAGTTGATAGAATACCGAAATCGGACTTTAGCACACCAACGAGTGACTTTATAATAAATAATATAGAATGGGAACTTAAAACTATCATGAAGGATGAAATTGGTAGGAATACTGTTCGAAATGAGATATATAAGGCTACAGATAGAGTAAACGAAATATTTTTATCGATAATTACCAAGAAAAACATGATGTCAAAAAACTTATGGAGATGATTGAGAAGCATATTTCTATTGAGAAAAATGATAAGCTAATTGATAATCTAGTTCTAGTTTCTGGAGATAATTTCATTAAAATTAAATAAGAAAAGAGTGATATTGCAATCCGAACCAATTCCGGGGCAATACCACTCTATACTTTAATACTATCATATTTAAGCTAAAAAGTCAATATTATCTAATTATTTTTGTATAGCTCGACTATTTACTAGTAATATTAATTTGTAATAGTAAATTTAAAGAGGAAATATGGCAGAAAAAGTTAAGAAAAACAGCACTGGAGCTGAAAAACTGAAATTTCGAAGTCCGTGGGAGAAAATGAGGGCGAAAAATTAGGTTTGTAGCATCGAGTGTGAACGAAGATCGCCATTATGAGGAAAGTGGACGTTGCGAGCCTTCGCTTACCTTTAAAACAAGGTGGTGAGATTCGAGGCAGGAGCAATTCCGACAGAAGGAGTGAATGATCTAGTGGATATTCCGCTGATTCTAAACCATTCCGGTGATGTTCAGGGGATACAATCGGTTCAGTGCGTAGTGCTTTCTATGAAAATGGTGAGCTAATTTTTTTGAAGCAGGTATCTCGAAGCGAGAAATAGCGCAAGAAATGCTGCTACTGCTCGAAGAAGGACACCTCTCAAATGCGTTCTCAATTACAATGTCAGATTTTGACTACAATTTTGAAAGCGAAACGATTAGTAACGCTGAGATTATGAGAGTGAGCTTGGTTTTCATGGAGCTAACAGAGAAGCAAGGCTTTTTGGCCGTAAAATCTCTGAAAGGTGATGAAATGAGCCAAGAAAAAGAAACTCAGAAGTTTTTGAAAAAGAGGCAACAACTACAGTTTATCCTGAAGTTGTAGCAGACGATGAACCTGAGGTTGAGCAGGCTGAAAATTCAACCGAAAAAATAATAATTATAACGAAGAGAAAGAGGAAGAAATGGATAAAGAAATTGCAAAAGATGCTATTTCAAAAAGCAGCACCAAACCAAGCTGTGAAGTCTTCAACAATATCTTAGAAACTCACGAGGCGATGAGATGACTATGCGAAAATTCTTGAGAAATTTGCTGGTGCTAACGACTAACGAAGTGAAAGAAAGCTTGGGCTGATCATGTAGCGCAAAAAGGTATTAGTAATGTTGAGGGCTCTACTACCAGGACAATGGTTTCAGCAATGTAGTGATGGAATTGAGAAATCTGGAACTATCTGGAATATTCTTAATAAAACTGGTCTAACAGTTCGTCAGAATCGATGCTGAAACGGCTGGTAATCGAGCGCAAGGACATAAACGTGGCACAACTAAAAAGAAACAGCACTAACATTTTACTGATCGTGTGATTCGCGCTGGATTTATCTATGATTATCTAAAACTGAACAAAGGAAGATATTGTAGAAAACCGTGATACTGGCGCTTTGGTGAAATTCGTGCTTGAAACTTTGCCAAAACAATTATTACTGAAATTAGAACGAGCAGTAGTGATTGGCGATGGTCGAAGTGGTGAAGATGACAAAATCAATAGTTTTGTTTCAATCCTAGAAGATGCTAAGAATGGGTTTTTGCCACTGAATATACACCTGCTAAGATGAGTTACTTTACAAGTCAATTGTTAAAAGCGGCTACAAAAATTGTGCAGAAGGTGATGTATGCCTTGTAATGAGTAAATCTGCAAAAGCTGATCTAAAACTTTCGAAACTAAGAGCGGTGCGTTGGTATTCCCACTTGGTGGTGATATTGCTGGCACTTTGGAAGTTAAAGAAATCTTTTACTCCAAGCTGGTTCGCACCAGAAGGTGTTCAGGCTGTAATGTTTGTGGGTGATGCTTATGAAAACAGTTGGTGATAATTCAATTGAAGCTTACAAACTTCTCACTGAGCCAGAATAAACAAGAGTATCTACAAGAAATTTACGCTGGTGGTGCTTTGACTAAAGTTAAATCTGGTGTAGTTATTAAAAATCCTGCTGTGGCTTAATTGAAAGGAGAGGGCTAAGATGAAACAACCGATTTCAAAAAGATGAGATTGCAGCGTTAATCGGACGCCCTCTCTCTTCTTATGAAGAACAGAACTTTACAATTTTAAATGAGCTAACTTCGGAACGCTTGAATAAACTGTTGAATAGTGGGTTTGATTCTGTGACTGACTGGACATCAGGGGCTGAAGGTATTTATGCGCGATTGTTTTAATATCAGTGAGTTGGAACGAGACCCATGATGTGGGTATTTCAAGAAAAAGCTGTAGATGGCTATAGTGTGGATTTTAAAAGAAAAATACCAATTATTACGCTCAATTCTGCGAAGAGAACGCAGATTTGATTGCAAAATATAAATTTCTAACAGGTGGAATTCGGCATCGGAAAGACTATCTATGAGGGATCTTCGACACTTTTTTTCTGAAACTGAATATTCATTTTGCAGAGTTAATCGCGGGAATGTTTACGAGTAACACGATTGAAGAAGAGCTGACAGAATCGAAGAGGTGTATTCCGTGAAAAATCTGGAGTGAAACGAGGGTACAAACGGTGAAGAGTTTGCAGAAAATTCAACACTGTTCGTAAAACCTGAAGATATTCCAGTAGATGCTGTTGGTAATGGTATTCGAATAAATCACAAAACCTACACTATTATTGCGATGCATGAAGGCAAAATTTTGATACTCAACGAAGTGGAACATTTAAAATTAACCCTAGAAAGGGCGAGCTATGGCGAAAGTTAAGTGACATTTAACAGCAAGATGAAAGCTTATTTGCAAGTTCAGCGATTGAATATGCAAAAGAGCTTGAGGCTAAAAGCGGAAAAACGCTTGGTCGAGCTCGAATGCTCGCTCCTGTTCTATCTAGTGATCTAAAAATGAATGGTCAGGGTGGAAAAATACCAAAATGGGGTTTCTGTGGTATTTGGTGATAGTCGAATACCTTATGCTCGGCGACGGCACTTTGAAAACCGTAAAATCAGCAACGATAACTATTTGGACGGCTGGTAATCAGACTAAGAAAGAAGGCTTTATAATTATGAAAGGAGATAAATGATTACGCTAAATTTTGCTAAAACTCCTTGAAAATAACGGATTTGGTAAGATTGAAACCTTTTTCTGGCGAAGCTTGGCCTTGGTAAAACTGCAAAGCGTATATCTCGAACATATCAGTGAATGGAGAACGAGGGCAAGAGAAGAGTTCAGCATTAGAGATCTTCAGTATTGGTGAAAACGATGTTGAGGGGTTTGACTTGAATCTGTTGCTGAATTCTTGCAGAAAAACTACGCAGTTAATGAATTACCGGCCGTGGATGGAGTTTGTGAAAAAGTTCGAAATGTGGCGATTATGCCACCCTCTACGATTTCGAATGTGGAGAAAATAGCCAAGGAAGAGTGGTTTATTCGATAAGTGGAGAGATAATTTATTAACAGAAAGGAAAAAATGGCAACGACATATGAAAAACATTACATGCTAGGTCTTTGGGAAATGGCTCTTGGTGATATATTAATTCCAGCGGGTTTTTGAGGTGATATTAAGACCAAGATTGCAATGAAAACGGTGGAAAAAGATACTCAAGCGGGGACTTCGAAAGCGCTGAACCAATGTAGTATGGATACTGCGGAGGCAACTTTTTACGCTTTACCTACCAAGCTTGGATTTCTTGGGTAAAATATTCCCTGAATATTATGCAGAAGCACTGCTGGCGGTGGTGCAGTAACTTTTTAATGTGGTAAAAATGTAAAAGTGGCTGAAATGCCTGTAAATATGCATCAAAAAGGCTCTGAAACTGATGAAAAATGATGTGCATTTCTTTAAAGGCAACGGTCAATGTGGATTTTTGAGCTATCTCAGACAACAAGCGATGATCCGAGCGTGAAATTACATTGAATGCACAACCAACTGATACAAGAGGCTATGTGCGACTTGGAACTGGCGACAACTAAAAAGTCGGTTTATGATGTTGCATACTCAGGCGACCAAAAGCAGTAGCTGGGTAGAATTTATAGACTATTATTTGATAAGGGTGAAAAAGAATATATTAAAATACCCGTGGGTCGTATATTGACAAAAATACGACCTACGGGTATACTAGATATGAAAATATTTTTATCTAATCAAGATCATTTGAGGAATTTTTCAAGGTTTTAGTTAAATCTATTGATTTTTCTAATCCTGAGTTTGTTAGAGGTGGAGACTCATAAGCAATGGATAACTGCACATCCAGCCATATTGGCTTTTTACGGCCGCCTTGGCTATACAAACTGGAAAGGAGAATAGTTCTATTGAACTACCACTACCGGACAATGGTAAACACCTTGATTCTATGGGGGCTTTACTAATTTTTAAAAACAGAATCACCTGTTTAAGTATGATAAGAAAGAATCATCAGGTAGATATATACCTTTGCAGGTTATAAAAACTGCTGATGATCAGTCTAAATTTATTGCTGAAATGGTGCCATTGCTACACTTACCTGAGAAAAGAAAGTAGAATTATTAAGTATATAATAGGAGAGCTCGTCAGGAATGTTCTTGAGCATTCTCAATCTAATGATGGAGCAGTGGTTGCGGCTAATTACTATCCTATAAGATTAGCATGGGTATATGTGATACAGGAATCAGTATGTGGAAAAGCATGAACAAATGTGGCGCCCTAAAGATGATATTTCAGCTATCAAAGCTTAGTCTTACTCCGGGAATTACTGGAACTACGCATAAAGAGGGTGGAACAGTGAGATAATGCTGGTGCTGGGTTATTCTTTACTAAATCTATAGCACGAATTACGAGGGTTATTTTACTATATTTTCTGGTAAGGCTGAATATACTCTTCTAAAAGGAGATAAGAGAAATAATGTACTTAAATTAAAAACAGATCCATTTGATGATCCGCATAGAAGCACTTCTATAGAAGGAGATTTTAAAAAGGGTACTCTAGTGGCTATAGACATGTCCCTTGATAATACACCTGAGTTTCAAGCTATTTTTAAAACTTATAAGTACAGTGGCTGATAACGCTATTCGAGGATCGTAAAAGAACTAAATATAAGGAACTAAATTTCTATGATTATTATGTATAAAGAAGTTGCTGTTTTGCCGAGAATAAAGAAGTTAGCTAAAAATACGAGAAGAAAAATTTTACCGACATTGGCTAAAGGTGAAAAAATTACATTAGATTTTAATAAAAGTTGACAGGGGCGACTCAATCTTTCGTTCACGCTCTTATTAGTGAAGCTATTAGAAGATACGGAGAAATAGCATGAAAATATTCAATATAAAAAATGCTAATGATGACGTGCAGAGAGGTCATTAGGGATAGTATATAGATATGCAGGAGGCTTTGGAATAAAAATTGCTTGCGAATAAAAATTAAAACAGACCTTCATGGTCTGTTTCTTTTTAGGTGTGAAATATTTATTTGTATTTATTGTAAAGCTTTATGCACGCATTGATTCGATTCTTAGCGCTGGTGGCAGCCATTAGTAAACCATCATAAGTGTAAAGCATTTGAACCTATTTTTGCCTCCTTTGGTATATTCACCCCTTAATACTAGGGTTCCTTTTTGTGGTGTAAAAGCATATTTTCAAAAACATATTTAGTCTTTTTACCTGCGGAATCTTTAATCTGGCGATAATCGAAGCCTTTAATCTCTTCCCAAGAAAAAAGTTTGCACAGTTTCATATTTAAAAGCTGAACCATATGAAAATTGAAGCTCTATGCCACCATTATTGAAAGTAATTTTGAGACGAGCCTTTAGCGACTACTTTCTTCTATTCCCCTCAGAAGTCACCGTCGTAGCTACCTAAAACATACTGGGCGCATATTTAGACTTTTAATTCTTAGTTTTATCTATAAAATTCATAATATAAATACCTTTCTTATATCTAGATTTTATATCTTTTAACGCCTAAAAATCAACTGTATTAGCTCGACTATTTAAAATTAATATAATTTACCATAAGATTAAAATGACTGAATGGAGGATTATATGACAGCGATTAGTATTACAATTGAAGATTTAGGTGTACGTGACTTTTGAAATTGAGGAAAAGTCTTTACTTTTACGAAGCCAATGGCTGGACATGAGCTGGAGCCAAATTATGTCAAAAATTGTGCGTTTACAAAATGAGATGGTTAAGATGCAAAAAAACAGGGTGAGAAAAACCTTGATGAAACGAAAAGTTGAAGAAATATTAACTGAAAATAGATAATTTGACAGAACGCTTGATAAATCACTCTGCAAAAATTAGTAAGAGTGATGGAACACCAGAAAATCTTGGCGGTAAAGAATTTGTGTCTAAATATGGCGAAGATGGCATTAAATTATTGACTAAGCGACTATTTGCTGAGGAATAAATAAATGGCGAACATTTTAGATCTATTAACGGACGAAGAGAGAAAAAGATATTGAGGGCTCGGTATCAAGAACGTATAAAACGACGCCAAAAATTCTTCTAAGCCTAAAATAACGCCAGAAATATATTTAATAGCTAAGTTTGGAATTTATTTTGGCTGGGAAGCGGTGCGAGATGTTCTCGATAATAAAATTAGCCTTGAGATGATGTTTGCAATGATTGAAGGAGCGGAAAAGGTATATTATTCTCAGCTTTGGCGAGAACACAAGAGGAACTTTTTGTGGCACAAGCCTCTTCTATAGCTAAAAACGGGTTTGAAGCTCAGAAATCTTTTAACACTGGAACTGAAGATTGGCGCAAAACGAGCAAAATGGAGGTGTAGATTGATGACTACTAGTTGGAACAATTAACTATGATTTCACTGCTGATACTAAAGATTTAGACGAAAAACTGATCCAAGTCTGAAAAGGAAGTCAAAAAGAAAGCCGAGGAGCAGAAAAAACGCTTATCGTGACAGTTGGTCGTCGATAGGCGATTTTTGCGATTAAAGGTGCGGCAGTAGCTAGTGCTGCTGTTGGTGCCTTTGGTGCTGCTGCAGTTGGAGCATATTCAAGCTATGAACAGCTAACTGGTGGCGTGGAGACGCTTTTTAAGAGTTCTTCAAATACAGTGATGAATTATGCTAACCAAGCCTATAAGACTGCTGGAATGAGTGCGAATAAATATATGGAAACTGTGACTAGCTTTTTCGGCAAGTCTTCTTCAAGGTTTGGGTGGTGATACGGAAAAAGCAGCTAAATATGCAGACAAAGCCGTAGTGGCGATGAGTGATAACGCAAACAAGATGGGGAACATCGATGGAGTTAATTCAATATGCCTATCAAGGATTTGCAAAAACAGAATTACACGATGCTTGATAACTTAAAGCTCGGCTATGGCGGAACTGCTAGCGAAATGGCTCGTTTGGTTAATGAATCTGGTGTAATGGTGGTAGAGTTTTAAAGCGACGGCTAAGAATATTAATGAAGTTTTCATTTGATAAGATTATTGAAGCGATTAGTGTTACTCAAGATAGGCTTGGTATTACTGGAACCACTGCAAAAGAGCTAGCTCAACGATTGAAGGCTCTTTTAATTCGATGAAGGGAGCTTGGGAGAACTTCATCACTGCGCTAGCTGGTGGTGGTGATTTGGAAACAACTTTTCAATAATTTAGTTGAGTCGGTTAAGGTTTGGCTGGGAAATTTAGTGCCTGTGGCTAAAAAGCATTTGAGAGTATTGCTAAAGTGGCTTTTTAAAGCTTTCGATGATGCGTTTAAAGATATGCCTGGTGGTGATATTATTAAATCTTTAGTTGTTGTAGTAGGAACTTTAACTGCCGCACTAACAACATTAGGTGTAGTTATGAAGATAGCAGCTGCAGCTCAAGCTCTGCTTAATTTTCGTAATGGCAGCTAACCCTATTGTTTTTGATAGTAATGGCCATTGCCGCTCTGGTAGCTGGGTTAGTATATTTCTTCACCCAGACGGAAATGGGGAAAGAAGATTTGTGCAAGACTTCTGTAATTTTATAGGGTGAAGTATTTAAAAATATCGGCAAATGGTTAGTGAAGTCGTCGAATATTGCGTGCATTCTTCAAGGGAATCGGTGACTTTTTTTCGTTGGGAATATGGAACGGCATAACTAGCTTGTTTAACGGGATTGTGGAATTCTTTAAACAATGGGAGCAACTATTCTTGCGATTATTTTTGGCCTATATCCTATACTAGTTGGTTTATTTTTCACTTTTTAAAAAGATCAGATTATTGGGTTCTTCCAGTCGGCATGGGACGGAATAGTAGCGATTTGGAATGGGGTAACAGCCTTTTCGGTTTTAGTTTGGAACGGAATTGTTGCGATATTTACGCCAGTGGTGCAATTTTTCGGTGCAATATTTCAATCGGCATGGAACGGGATTATGGCAATTTGGAACGGTGTAGTTTGGTATTATACGACTATTTGGAATGGAATTAAGGCAGTATTTGGTGTTGTAGCTGGATTCTTTTTATTGGTGTATTTACCACAGCTTGGAATGGTATAAAAATGTCTTTTCAGGCGTGTTTGGCTTTTTGCTGGCGTTTGGAATGGAATAGTTGGCATATTTAAAGGTGTTGGTGATGCAATCGGTGGTGCTATTAGTGGTGCGGTTAAATGGGCTATTAATGGCGTATTGGGCTTTGCTGTTGGTATGATTAATGGCTTTATTGATATGATTAATATTGCTATTGGTATCATTAACGCTATCCTAGGGTGCATATTGGAAAATTGGAAAAACTAAATGTGCCACGCTTTGAGACTGGTGGTATTGTCGGCCTCAAGGTGGCGGAAGCTTGATTTGGGCTGGTGATGGTGGCGAGAAATGAGTGGATTGTTCCAGAAAGTAAGATGGCGAGCTTTGATTGATAAAATTAATAGATCAAACTGGCTGGAACTGGTGGTAATAACTATACTGATTAACGTGAGCGGAACTTTTGCAGCAGCCCTGCCGAACAACGAAAAGTGGCTGAATTGATTCGTGAGCAGTTAGAGCTAAACGATAAGAGGAGATTTGCATAATGAAGATGATATTGAGCGATTCTACTAAAACTGTTGAATGGTCGATCGTTGAAGTGCCACTACCAGAAACGATGGTAGATAATGTTAAAAAGTTAAAACGCTTGATAGTTCACTAACGACTTATGTTGTTGGTGCGAGAAAAGCGAACCTGGGAGACATACTTGGAGCTACAACCAAGGAAGAATTTAATGAAATTAAAGGCTTTTTATGACCGCCAAATTCAAAAACCAAGAGCCAGTGAGATTAACGATTGAAGGATATAGATAAATGTGGTGAAGTGTTCCAGTTTATATGGAGCTTGGTAAGCGAGAAGTGATAAGCTTTGACGGAATGGTAAAGCAAGCAGAAGTGAGCTTTTTACGGAGATTTAATAAATGCAGATTGTTAGTGAAAGGTTTAATAAGGCGTTTGCTAGTAGTATTGTGAGCTTTGGATTGGCGAGCAAAGATGAGCTTTTACTCGCAAAAAGAATGAATCAACTAATTGGTTCATTCTTGGCAAATCTAAATTAAAGTGAAAGGCGATATATTGGCTACGCCAGAAGGAAACCCAGCGCAAGTTTGGGATGCTTTTTCAATATAGATGATATTTCTGATCGCTTATTGAAATGAGCGTGGAGCGTTCGGTTAAATTTCCGTATAATGTGCAGTCTGGAATAGCGGACATAAAGCTAAATAATTATGATGATTATTTCTCATTTTCGAAACAACAAAAAGAGCCCGATTGCTGAATATATTCTGCCGAAAACGACCTTTGAGGCTTTATTTAGGCGCAAAAAAATGTGGGGACAGTTCCAGTCTTTCGTTGGGAAATACTGAAAAATACCGACTTACAACAATGATAAAAACGATTACTTGGTCTGCGTTAGACTTTTTGAGTGATATTGCTGAAACAAAAATTAATCGAACCGTTATGTTGAGGATGTTTCAACAGATGCGCTCTTTGAAAGAGATATTTAAACAATATGGGAATGGATGAAAACCAATACCGTATAAGTAGGGGTCAAAATATAATTCCATTTGTTTATTTTTAAAAATGATGACAATGTTAGCACTATATTAAAGAATTTAGTTCAGGCCGAGAACGGTTTATTGTGACTTGATGAGCAAGGGATAATTCGTTTTGAAAACCATGGTGGTAATTTTCGGACAAAACGCCAGTAATGACATTTAACGCAAGTAATATTATTGATATTGAGACAGAAAAAGCTAATGATGTGGTTAATTATGTTAGCATTAAAAGTGATGTGCGGAAGTCCAGCACTGCAGCCAATTTTTCAGTGCGGAAGGTAAAAATGAGTGGGATTATTCAGCCTAGAGCCAGCTTGTCTATATGGTTGACTCTGATGACCCTGCTTGGAGCGTTCGCCCTATCTCGGTTGGCCAAAAAACTGGTGAAAGTTGGGTGGAATTTAAAAAGCGAGAAAAATCGACAATTCAGGCATTCAATTGAAAGGTGAGCTTTTTGCTGATGCCTATAAACTAACAGTTAACAACCAAGGAACAAGCCCTTCGAAAGATCTCGAGAATTGAGCTATAGGAGAGAGTGCAAAAAGTCGTAGATACTATTAAATATAGAGGCTTTTTGATCGTGAAAGTATGGAGCGCTACGGTAAAAAGCCTTGCAGATTACCGACAATCCATATTTTGGGAATTATCGAAACTGCGACCTGTTTGCGACAGATATTTTAAAGAAATATGCCAGTTTTTCGCCAACGATTTCAATGAAAAAGTTAAAGGTAATCCAGCTCTTTACAATTGGGAGATGTCATCAGCGTGAAATTATAAAGATAAAGGGCGACTATTTGGTGACAGGTATTAAGATGAGCCTAAGCGATGGCAGTTGTGAAACGACTATAACTGGAAAACCACATATTGTTTCGAAATCATTTATTTTGGATAAGTCTATTTTGGACGGAAAGGATCTATTGGCATAATGGCGATTGAAAAATATTGAGTTTCAGGGCGACAGAGTGGTAAATTCGCTGGGTGGAAATATAAAAACTAAACCAGACTACGGGTGAGCTGATTGTGTCGAAAAATGGGGTGATTTTTGACTAAAAATCAATAAGGACGGTTTTGTTTATTCGGAAGAAAAATGGCACTCGACGAATTTTAATTGGAAAGGCATCCCTAAAACTGGGGCTGTGGGTGAGAGTGGGTCAGCGTGTGGTGAAGATGTGATTGAGATTTTTGAGAATGAAACCTAATAAATTTATTGATCCAAGTGAATTTATCAAGCCTGTTGTAGTTTTGAATATAACGGTAGCTTTATGAGCAATATTAAAACTTTTGATATTGAGCATAACCTGCCGTTTCGTGCCATTGATTATGGGCGAGTATAGTTTAAATAGTGATTTTCTCGGATGCTCGAGATTTCCGTTTTTGGACAAGTGGAGATGAGAACTTTCTTGTTGGCGCGTTAGAAAAACTATTCGGTTTGCTATTCGAGGGGTCGATCCACCGCGAAGAGTTTATGTGCGTTTGATTGGTATTGCACCGCCTGATTACGCGGAGAAGTGACACCATTAAAGCGAAGAATATTAAATGATTCAAGAAATAGAAGCTTGAAGATTTTTAAACTTTGGGAACATTTAGAAAGTGATATACTATGTTAACATAATCTAGGCTATTTGCCGATGGTTTATTTTTGGGAAGAAACAGTTATCTTTTAGAAAAAATAATTCATCTATTCTTGACTTAGAAAAATGCTTGAGGCCAAGTAGCCCTGTTAACAGCATTAATAATAACGAAGTTCATATATCTGGAAGAGGTGATGGAAAAGGGCTATTATGCTATTTTTGGAGATGCAATAGATGAAAGTTAATAGTTTTTGTTAAAAATTCTGATTTCTGGCAGATGTCACTTGATGGTGAAAGTGTTGTTTTTAGATTTTTAGCTTGCCAGCTGGAGATTTTTGACGAACGGATATAAGACTAAAGGGAATTTTCCTGGTAGAGAACCGTAAAGGTTTGATTATCGACCACTACTGTTTTAATGGACAATGGGGATCAAGAAACGAGTATAAAATTAGCTCTAATGGTTCAATAGAGAAATAGGATATATTTTGAGATAATTAGGCATGATGATGACGTTATTGTTACAGCTGAGTATATGGAACTCACAGATGGAGAGGAAGCCGAAATAATCAAACGATCTCCTCGCAGAAGGTGGATGTGAAAATTAGACTAAACTTCATTAAGAATAATTGGTGATGCGGTTTTATCACTCGACTATTTATTTTTAAAATATGGGTAGATAGAAATTACAATTTAAAGGAGAAGCTAAAAACTAATATGCAAATAACAGTTGGTGAAATCAGGACATTTGTTGCGTTTTTCTGGTTAGGGCTAATCGTGGGTATTTTGACACTCTTTCGGCACGCTAAAAATGGATTGAAAGAAATGCTCAAAAGGAGAGTTTCAAAGGGCGTAAATGAAAATTTTGATTCTGTCCGAAGGAAATACACGAAGTTCGAGATATTGGGCAGAATAACGCCAAGAACGGCAAGCGTAACGAAATTTTATTAATGATTAATGTTCAACCTGAAAAAGTTGATGAAATCGAGCGAGCGTTTGAAGAATATAAAAGCATTAGGGAGGTAATGGTTATATAGATAGTTTAGTCGAGGCTTGGCGAGAAGAATATGAAAAGGATTTAATTAAGGCGAGATATAAAAAGAAAGGATAAATAATGGATAAAAGCGATTGAATGGTTTTGAACAGCGACAAGGCAGAGTTAGCTATTCGATGGACTATAGAAATGGCCCAAATTCTTACGATTGTTCGAGCGCCATTTACCACGCATTGATTTATGCTGGAATTTTGCCGCAAGGTTTCCGTATTGGTAATACCGAAACAGAGTTTGTGGATTTGCCAAAAATTCGGCTTTTGAACGAATTGAAGCAGATGCAAACGGATATATTCAACACAAAGGGGTGATATCTTTATTTGGGGTAAAACAGGGATATACTCTCGGTGCTAATGGACATACCGGAATTTATCTTGATAATGACAATATCATTCACTGCGCATACGCTTATAACGGTATACACACTGATAATCACGATGACCTTGCTCGCGTGAACAATACTCAATATCTAACAATTTTTAGATATATGGGTAAACCGCAAAATGCACCAGCACTAGCATCACAGCCCGAAGCTATCGATGATGTGATTAATATTGGCTCACACTTTAAGATTACTAAATCGATGCGAGTGGCGGAAGTTAATATTCACGAAGATCGAAGAGAGCTAAAAATTGATGAGCTTTGTCCACGAGGTTTTACCTGGGCTGAGAACGGTATTCCAGCTAACTGGGCAGTTAAAGTTGATAACGACGGCTACTAAAATCGATGGTGAAATCAACGCTGGTGATTTGGTTAAACTCCAAGGAGCTTTCATTGCTCAAGAAGTGGTTCAAAAATGACGGAATGTGGTTTGCGCGAATAAAACGAGATGGAATTGATGTGGGTGGAGCTCACGCCAGTAACTGAAGTTTCAGCAGGTGACGGAGGCACAGTTTCTGAATACCGACCAGCACCACAGCCAGTTGAAGAACCAAAACCAGCTGAGCCAGTTGCTTGGAAAAACCATGCGGAAAACCATTTTTGCTGATGTCAGCAATATGGTTGAAAATGAACCGAAGACAGAAGAAAAACTGGCCGAAAACCAAGGGGTTAACAGTTCAAGAAGAGGAGAAAAAGATATGTCGCACAATTTAGAAAATAGCAGAAATGCTGAAAATTCTAAAAAGTAGAGAAAAAGCAGTTGATCCAAATCAATGCAAGACCATTAACAGAAGAGGAGATTGAAAATGTTAGATAAAATGCAAGAAGAAGTGGCTAAAAATATTGCAAATACAGAATATGAACCACGAATTAGCGAGAAGGCTAAAACTACAGTGTATTTCATTGCTGACCTTGGAATTTTAATGAATATATTAATTGCAACAATTTGTGTAATTTTACATCCCAAACGCAACGAGAAAGAGATTTTGGCAATTTCCGGCGCAGTGCTACAGCTTTTTGCAGGGGCTTAAACCAATCTTTTAAGCTAGGAGCTAAAAATAATGGCCAAGTTGACTTTACCACACCCAAATAAGGATTTTGTGCCGCTATCTCCACTAACGGCGCAAGAGACTTGATGAAATGGTGGCTAATAATAAAGCGGTGGCTGATTTTGCGAATGGCTTTAGCAAGTGGAAAAAAATATTGATGATAGCTCTATTGAACCGATTAAGCTCAAACAATCTAATGTTCAGATTATTCAATCTGGAAATTTAGCCACTCAGCATAAAACACAACAAGTGCGCACTCAGTGGTTCGATCAGACATATTGGAATCCTAACTTCTTCCGCCAAAGGAACGAAAAACAAGGATTGATTTTTCCTAAAGCGTTCAAAAATCCACCAGCTGTGGCGGTTCAGATCTTGAATGCAGGGATAAAATCCACTGAGCTGTATTTAGTACGGTAGTGACCACGACCTATGTTGAATTTACAATGGCATCTTTAGCTAGAATTACTCAAGAACTTGATGTTACTGTTTCGGTGATTGCGACAGGGAGTTGGCTTAGTTGCAATTAATAAAAAGCTAAAGAAATAAAAGTTTACTAACTTAATGTTTTCTAAAAACCGCTGTTGAAGCGGTTTTTATTTTTATTAACAGCATTTTTGATGAAAAAGTTTGACTTTTGAGAAAATATAATATATAATTAAAGTGATTAGTACAAATATCAAGAAATCACTCCACGTCGCTGTAAAACGACGATATTGGAGTGATTTTTCTTTGAAAAATAAATGCTTCAAATTTTACTCTAAAATAACAATAGACGGAGTAAATATGAAAAAGATAACAATTATTCGCGATAATTTGCGAAATTCAAAAATGCGTGAAGTGCTTGGCGACGCAACTAAATTTATAGATGGCAATAGTTTTTGCCGATGTTTCGAAATCGCTAGAAGAATTTTTAACAAAGAGTTCGAGGGCGAGCGTGAAAAATGATGAAAAATGCGTCTTTTGCGGGTAAAAATTAAAGATAAAAAGGGGTTATTTTGCGAAAATTTGGAGTAAGAAAAACCTTGAAAAACTTTAAAAATAATGCGAGAATTTTTAAATAGACAAAATTTCAAAAATTAGCTGAAAAGCGAGACGGAAAAACAAAATGAGATGCGATGAAGTAACTTTGAAAAGCTTTAATAATTCTAGCTACACTAAATTTCAAGCAATGAAACATAATTTTTAATTTAAGTTAATTTACAACAATTTGACAAAACTATAAAAACACTTTGTGGAAGTGTTGTTTGTTGCGTTTTAGCTAAATTATTATATAATATTTTCTAATATCTGTAAAATATAAAGGAAATAAAAATGTAAATTTGTAAAATACTAAAACATTGAACGCAATTTTTATCAATAGAAGATTCTGAAATGGAGAAATTTTAGTAAGAATTTTAACAAAGTTTAGTTCTATATAGAATTTCTGTTTAATTCTTTTTAATTTTATATAGAGCGAGAGGAGATGAAATGATTAATGAACAAATTGAAACATATTTAAAGTGGTGCGAGAATATCGCAAACTTAACAGAACAAACAATTGGAACGAAGAAGTTTATTTTGCGGATATTTGTAAAAGCAGACGATGATTGACGATATCTTTGAACTTGATTTGGAGACTTTTTATTGAGTGGAAAGAAAGTGGAATGCTCTCAGGCGATTTGACAGGTGGGACTTATGGCGTGAAACAATAAACACACGACTAAAAACTTTGCGGTGCTTTTTGAGGTGGGCAGTGGAGTATTATGAGAGAAAACCAAAAATCAGACTCGATTATGATTCAGAAAAATTAAATCAGTAAACAAAACACCAGATTATATCTTTTATCGTGAGAATGAAATTAAATATGTTTTGAAAAGTTCACCAGAGTTCGAGAAACTTTCAATTGCTTTGTTGTTCGAAAGTGGTCTACGGATTTCAGAATTTCGAAATATTAAGGTTGGCGATATTGATTTTGAAAAGGAAGAATTACGATAATTGGTAAAAGGGCGAAAGTTTGGCTATGTTTGTTTTCGTTCAGAACCAGCTTAAAACTTGAGAAATTATATTGCTAAAAATGGACTTTTCGACCACGATTTCTTATGGAAGCCCTGCGAGCGTTTCTGGACAACCTTTGACTGTAAAGGCGATCCGAAAGCGCTTAAAACGGCAATTCGAACGATGCGGATTTAAGAATTTTCACCCGCACCAACTTCGACATTCTTTCGCGACTAATTTAGCCGAACGGGGTGCAGATATTTATGAAATTCAGCAGCTATTACGACACGCAGATATTCGAACGACTCCAAATTTACCTTCATCACCTTCAAAATAAACTTGGTAATTCTTATCGAAGAATTTTCAACGAAGAGATTTATCTACTTTAAAATACCTTTTTCAGAAAAACTTATGTTTAGGTATTGACTTTTTAGCTTGGGTGTGATATTATAGGAACATAAAGACGCAGAAAGCGTTAAGTAAATGAAAATATAGACTTTTATCACTGCTGATAAAGTCTACACCCAAATACTCTTATTGGTTGGCAGGGGTTCTGGTCCTGGCATTCAGAGTTCAAATCCCTCCATCCCAGTCCAAGATAAGATGTTTATTATAAAACAATTTATCTTGGCTTTTGTTTTAAAATTTATAAAAATCGCAAATCTTTCAGCGATTTTTGGAATAATTTCCTTTTCGTGATCTTACCGGGAATCGAACCCGGATTGCCAGGATGAAAACCTGGTGTCCTAACCGTTAGACGATAAGACCATTGAGCTGAGCTTTGGGGTGATAAAGCAACAACTCAATACTATTATAGCAAACTTTAAAAATAATGCAACCCTTTTTAATAAAAATAAAAGTGGTATAATGAGAAGTATGGAAAATAATGTTTACAAACGAACAAAGATTTTTGGCTACGATCGGCCCAGCAAGCGACAGCCCTGAAATGATCGAAAAACTTATCAACGCAGGGAATCAATGGTGCACGATTGAATTTTCTCACGGTTCATATGAGGAGCATGCTGCAAAAATTAAAGCAGTTCGCGAAATTGTGAAAAAGCTTAGCTCGCGAAAGTTGCAATTTTTGCAAGATTTGCAGGGTCCAAAGATTCGTCTTGGAGATATCGTAGATAATCGTTTCGAAGTTGATGAAGGCGATGAATTGGTTCTTGACTGATGCATTCAACGGCACATGATGGATCAGCTGAATTTACCAGTTCAATACAATTTTGGCTGAAAAAGTTAAAAGTGCGAACCTGTTTATATCTCGATGGAAAAGTTCGAGACAGAAGTTATTGAATTCCTTCAAACACTGCAATCAAATTGCGAGTTTTGAATAAAAGGAACTTTGATGAGCCGAAAAAGGTCTAAACCTGCCAGATACAGACTTTTGGTGGTGATGTTATTACTGAAAAAGATATGCGAGATCTTGAGATTTGGAGCAACTCAAGATATCGATTATGTAGCAATGAGTTTTGTGCAGACTGCTGAAGATATTGAAAATGTTCGCCAAGCTTCTTGCAAGCAATAAAGTGAAGCTCAAGTTATTGCGAAAATTGAAACTAAAAAGCCGTTTATCAGACGAAGAACTTGAAAAGATCGTTCTCGCTGCTGATGGTCGATGATCGCTCGCGGTGATGATGGCTTATGAAGTTGCTCCAGAAGTCGTGCCAATTATTCAACGAAAAGCTGTCGCTTTGTCGTAAGCATGGTAAGAATTTCAATTGTCGCAACTCAAACTATGGGTTCAATGGTTGATAATCCACAACCTTCTACGCGCTGAAGTATCGGATGTTGCTAATGCAGTAATCCAAGGTGCTGACGTTGTGATGCTTTCAGACGAGATCTGCAACTGGTAAATATCCAGAAGAAACCGTAAAAGCAATGCGTGATGTGATTATGTATACACAAGAGCATGCGGCAGTTTCTCCAATTGATGATATTGTAGAGCGTGGTGAAGATGAAGCTTTTAAATGCTATCTCACTTGCTGCTGTTGAGACTACATGAACAAATTGATGCTGATGCTTTTGATCGTTGAAACTAAATCTGGCTACACTGCTGCAACTGCTGCCGCAAATCGCCCTAGCTTACTTCAATTTATGCCGTAACAAGTTCGAGCCGTGTTTACTCAACAATTAGGCTGAAACTATGCAACTAGAAGTTTCATTCGTCCAGACGGTGAGTTTGCTGGTCTTGAATTGGCAAAAAGAACTAAAAGCTAATGGAACATTTGGCTCAAAAGAAAATATTACAGTTGTTATTGTCTCTGGACGTCAACCTGGTTTAGTTGGTGGAACAGACACTATCCGTGTTCGAACGGTTTTAATATAAGACATAGCATCTTCAATAGGAATTGTTCAAAATATAAAATAGCCCTTCAATTCAGAAAGGGCTATAATTATTCTAAATTATTGTTCCGAGATTTTTAGCAATTGCGTCTTGAGCATTTTCAAACTTGTAATTATGGATTTTTACCAGTTTTTGCAAATTTTAGAGATGCTTGGATGGTAACATATGATCAGCTCCAGACTGGCCTTCGTTGATGTATTTTCTGCTTCACTCGGAGAAATCATATTTTAGAAGTTTGTTGATTTTCTTTTTCGAAGTTAATCGTGCGTTATCTACTGCATGTTAAAAATTAAAGAAAGTGTCGGCGTTAATTTTTCATGCAATACTCAGCAGCAAAGTCTTTATCAATCACAGCATCAACTCCTTCAAAAGACCCGTTACCAGTTGGAAACAACAGGATTCCACCGCCACCGGCAGCTACTACAGTCGCTCCAGTTTTTCATTAAATCAGTAATTGTTTCACTCTCAAGAGATATGAGATTGGTTTTAGGTGATGGAACAACTCTTCTCCATCCACGCCCAGAATCTTCTTTACAACATAACCTTTTTCATGCGCAACCTTTTGAGCTTCTTCTTCGAATAAAATGGTCCAATATGGGTTTTGTTGGATTTTGAAAAAGCTTGATCTTCTTTCGAAACTTCAACGTGTAATAACTGTCACGGCGTGAAATTCCATTTTTCGAAAAGTTCTTCTTTTGAAGTGCTTTTCTGGATCCAGTAGCCAATCATTCCTTGAGTCATTCCAACACTTACGTGAAGGGGCATTGCTGGGGTTGATGGCGAATTTCCAGCCTCTTCGTGGAGAACTAAATTACCAACTTGTGGACCATTCCATGTACAATAACCAACTCATGACCATCTTTAATCAGGGGAATTAACTTTTGGACAGTTTCTTTAGTCGACTTCTTCTTAGGATTTGAGCAGTTAGCTCACCATGTAATGCGTTTCCGCCAAGGGCAACAACAATTTTTGACATATTTATTTTCCTTTTTATTTTTCAATACTTATTCTTGAATTATAGCATAAACTTTTATAAAATGTCAATACTGTGTATGAATAAAAAATGCAGCATCTTATGAAGTTATGCTCATTATCAATTCTATGGTCGGGGTGAAAGGACTCGAGACCTTCGACCTCACGGTCCCAAACCGCGCGCTAGCCAGCTGCGCCACACCCGAGGATTCACTCGAAAATATACAACCATTATAGCGTATATTCTTTGAAAAATCAAGATACTATTTTTGAATATTTTTCGCCACTCGTCTATTTTTAGCATGATGTACCACTCAATGGAACTTCGGGAACCTTTCATTCCTCTAAAATTTTGCTAGGCGTGTAAATTGAAACTCCAAATTATCACCATCGGAATAACTTTCGATTTCAGCTGATTTTCGCCACCAAGTACATGCCAGGAATCAGGCGGACTATGCTATCGATTATTGCCATTGCAGGAATTTTCACCACCAGTTAAAACAAATTTACCAATACTTATTTTTCATCAACAATTTTCGAAAATTCGTGAATCAAACCCACTTCATATCGTCCACATAAAATAATTAAATCTTCGCCAGAATTAGCTTTTTCTTGGGCTTTTTTCTTGATTCCAGACATTCTCACTTGGGAGTCATTGCGATAATTTTTGCATTTGGTGAATTATTTTTGCAAACTCGACTACTTCAAAGAGGCTCTGGTTTCAAGAGCATTCCATCTCCGCCACCATATGGAATATCATCAACTTGTTTTCGAGGGCCAATTCCAAAAGTTTCCGAAGATTGATAGTTTCAAAGAAAACCACTCCTTGCTTTTTGCGCTTTCCATATCATGCGTTATTTAGGACTGGTTCAAACATTTCAGGGAAAAGAGTGATAACTTGAATTTTCATTTATATTTTTAGCATTATTGTTTTTGCAAAATAGAGACTAAAAATCCAGCCACAGTATATCGGCTGGATTTTTAACAATATCAAGCTCTCAAACTTTCCTCTAGTTTGCTCGCATAGAGCTTTGACTTTTTGTTTCCACAGTTCTTTCGAAACTTGAAACTCCACTTACAAGTTTCAAATTGAACTGTTTATATTATAACGTAATATCGTCTAGTTCTGCAAGCTCTCTTGTCTGATCTGCGAGGGTAGCATGTTTCTCCACAGCTTCATCTATTGTGCTTTTCCACAGCTTCTTTTTTCTTCACTATCGCTGATTTTTAGATTGTAGTGAGCATTATTTTTAGAGCTAATGCGCGGAGAAGGGTCTCTAAGGCTTGCGGTTGCGCTCCTCGACGACCGATAATTCTGCCTCAGATCTTCTTTATTTACGCTAAGAGTTAGTAGACACCTTTTTCGTCGATTGTTCGTTCAACTTTAACGTCTTCAGGATTTTCAACTAAATTTTTAACGATATACTCAACAAACTGTTGGTCAATTGTCATTATCAGATACTCATTTTATTCAGTTTGTATGCACAATTGTATCATTTTCTTGTGATTTTCTCAACCGTTCAATATAAATGAAAGATTGCCGTAAAATAGTCATTATTATTATATAGGTATAAATGCTCTTTCTGAAAGAACGCCACTCGATGAGTTTTCGAAATAGGATAGCAGTTGTAACAAATAAATGCCAATCACATGAGTTAGTAGATAAAACTCGCCAAATATTAAGAGGTAAACAGGCTCGAGATAACTGATAGCATTCAGATTGAGCCCGAGAAGATAGTAGACACGGTTGAGATTTCTTGTAGCAGTCAAACCATTTGCTGCACCCTTTAAATTCGTACGAAGATTACTAGAAAATACAACCATTAAGGCGCTAGGCAAAGCCATTAGGGTGATTTTAATAAAAGTTCTTCTCAACCGGGCGAGATATCGAAAGTAATGCGAAAGGCAGGAAACCTTCAACGAGATTGGTCGATAAGTGTAACTTGAATAGGAATGAATCGGGAAAACTAGAAGTAGGTTTTTATCAAGAAAGAGAGGGCGCTCAAAATACAAATTATCGCCAAAATAAATGAGTAAATTGTTTTGATAAAGAAGATTGGTGCAATTCAGGCGATGTTATTCACAACTCGACGCCCTTCGAAAAATTTCTGGCAAATCGTTAAAAGTCAGAATTTAGAAGAACTGAGTTTAGCTATTTGTTGACAGGGTTGCAGGGGTCTCCTTCAGCCATTACAATCGAACAGTCAGCCTCGCGCGAGGGCTAGAAAATATCATTCACGCCATCACCAGTCATTGCAGTTGTACGACCAGCTTTTTGAGTGTTTGAATGATTAATTATCTTTTTTGGTGTGGTGAAACTCGACCAAAGATTGCGGTTTTTCGGCAATTTTTAAGCTCAGCATCTTTAACTTTGGAGCAGTCAATGTAGCTTTCAAAATTTACAAAACCAGCTTTTTGGCAATATTCGAAACAGTAATAGGGTTGTCACCAGATATAATTTTTAGATCAATGTGAGCGGAGGTATTCTAGCGTTTCACGCGCTCAACCTTCACGGATAGGGTCGGTAATTTCTGATTAAGGCTAGTTTTTGAGATTTTCTCCAGGCATCTTGATGTGATTATCAATTTCATTTTTGAAAACGCCAAAGCTATCACACGAGAGCCTCCTTTTTAATGCTTCGTTTGCTTGTTTTTAAAGTTTCGCCAAAAAGCATTTTCAGGTGCACCTAAAAATAATGTTCAACACCTTCAATCTGCATTGACCCCACTTTTCGATCGCTCGAGAAGGATTATATTCGTTGCTTTTAGGATGGTTGTATTCTTTGAAAAATGTTTGCAGGTACTGCTGCGTTGGGTTGTTATTGTCTTCGCTAAAAATCATATAAGTTGTAAGTAGATTATTGATTTCAGCTTCTGAAAACTTTTTGAAAGGATATGAGATTGATTCGACTTTCATTTTGCCTTCAGTAGTTATTGTGCCAGTTTATCAAGACAAAGTGTATCAACGCGCAAGTGTTTTCTACTGAATACATTTCTTGAACAAGAACCTTTCGAAGACCAAGTTTAATAACCGCTGTTAAAAGAGATGTTATTGTGAGTAGAGGAGTTCCTTTACGGTAGCATTCCAGAAGTGGAGTTGATGTATAAATTACAGCGGTTTTAGTAGGGAGGGATGATTAAGAGAGCTTCGAAAGAATAAAAGCTAAACCAAAGGGTATGATTATTTTACTGGTGAAGCCTGCAATTTCTATCAAGTGAATTTAGAATTCTTGAATTAATTGGTTTGTGAGTTTTAGCCTCAGACCATCAGTTTTTGAGGCGTAGTTATCAGCACCAACGATGGGAAACTTCCGCTAGAACATGGCCACTTGCTAAAAGCTTCCCTGAAAGTAATTGTCCACCTTTTTCTTTGAGACAAGGTCGCTTTCGCCAGTGAGCATTGCTTCATTAGCCTCACTAACACCTTTTCAAGAACTATTGCATCTGATGGAACTTGCTCCCCAGCGGAAAGTTTAAGTATATCATTCATTACAATCTCTTCTGGTGTAATTTTGCTCATGAGAAGAGCGAATTACGATGATTTTTCTTTACTTAGATTAAAGCTTGTCGATCATAGCTCGAATTTCGGTGGCAATTCCAGATATTGCATTGAAAAATAATTACACACAAAGAAAATCAAATTACTCCAGGCGCCAACTAACGCTAGAAGTATCGCAATTGCAAAATTTAAAAAGTTAAAAAGTGTGAAAAATATTTCTTTTAGCAATTTCCCAAAACTGTTGTTGTTAGTCAAATTTTAAAATCGTTCACCAAAGCCTTGTGAAATTCTTTTCTGAACTTCCTACGGCAGTTAATCCATTAGTTTTTATCATTATCCATATAAATTCTATTATAACATATTTATACGAAAAGTGTTAATATATACTATATGAATAAAGTTGCAGAAATAATTAACCAATTAATTAAGGACAAAATTTAATATGTAAAATTGAGGTTTCTTTAACTCGGCCACGGCCAGAATTTGGTGATTTTGCAACAAATATTGCAATGCAACTTGCAGGAAAACTCTCAAAAAATCCGCGCGAAATCGCTGAGAATTAGAAAGGAGCTTTCGAAAAATGAAATTTTTGAAAAGGTTGAAATTGCTGGGCCCAGGTTTTTGAATTTGCGAGTTTCGGCAAAAAGTCTTGAAAAATATTAAGTCAGGAATTTAATGATAGATTTGGTTCAAACAATGAAGGTGAAGGAAAACTTGCCTAATCGATGGGCAAGTCCAAATATAGCGAAGCCTTACAGTGTTGGCACTTGCGACCCGCAAACCAAGGTTGGGCAGCTAAAAATTGCTTGAATTTTCTGGGTGGAAAGTTGTTACGGAAATCATTTAGGGCGATTATGGTACACCCTTGGAATTTGAGTTGTTGGATTCGAAAATGTTTTTCAAATGAAGAAAAGCTAGCTAAACGCTCGGAGTTTACGAGGCTTGGTGATGTTTATATTAAAACTAAAGCCGCAATGAAAGAACAAGGTGAAGGTGGCGAAGTGAGAAAAAGGCTGAAGAGTGGCTTTTGAAGCTTGAAAATGGCGACAAAGAAGCTTTAAATTATTCAAAATAAGTTTTCAATAGAAATTAGCCTTAAACATATTCATGATGTGATGGCGAGGTTGAAGATTTCAACAGATTATGAGATATGGTGAAGCATTCTTTACGCCAAAAAGGTAAGGCTGCAGTCCAAAAATTAATTGAAAGCGGCGTTTGCGAATTCAAAATGAAGATCAGTTCGGTGATTGTTCCACTGGAAGAATATGGTTTTGATGTGCCACTTTTGGTGCAGAAGGTAATGGTGCGGCACTTTTATGCTACAAACGACCTTGCGACAATTTTATTCGCGAGGAAGAGTTTCGCATCCTGATAAAGTGGTTTATTCAGTTGGTGCTGAGCAACGAATTTTTATTTTTCACAAATTTTCTGCAATGGCGAAAAACTTGGTATTAAAACTGATTTATATCACCTTTGGTTCGGTGTAATCGACCAGCTCAATGAAGACAGAACGCGTGAAAAATGTCTTCACGAAAAGGTGTGGTTTTGATGGAAGAACTTCTCGATAAAGCCGAAGAGCGCGCGCGTGAAATTGTGGCTGGGCGAGATGTTTCTAGAGGAAGATGTTAAGAAAATTGCCTCGGCGCGATTAAGTTCTCAGATTTTGCCGCAGATAGGCGAACAAATATTCTTTTTGACTGGGAAAATATTTTTGCCTTAACTGGTTTTTCTGGTCCATATGTTCAATATTCGGCAGTACGGGTAACAATATCTTGCGAAAAAGAACAGGAATTTTCGAAATGGTTGATTTTGAAAATTATAATTTCGAAGCTGAAAAGATATAATTTTGCAATTATTGGCCTTTCCGGAAGTGGTTAAAGATAGCTGCGCGTGACTGAGAGCCACATAAAATTTCGAAATATCTTTATGATTTAGCGCGAAAATGAACCGATATTACGAAAAACACGAGTTCACGATGCTCGAGAACTGAAAATCTGCAAGATTAACCCTTCTTAAAAAGTTTCGAAAAGCTTTTGAGAAACGGTTTAGATTTGCTTGGGAATTGAAGTTCGGAAAAAGTAATTTCAACTCGAGTTAATATGAAAGCTCGAGTTTTTATTAAAAATTAATTTCTTTAAGAATGCTATCAATTTTTAAGGCGAGTTCGAAGATTTGAATGTTACAATAAAATAGATCAGCGATCGCAATTGGACCACCTTTTCAAGAACCTCAATTTCATTGAAGTCGCGATCGTTAATCTCAGCTAAAGTCATTTGACTCTTCTCGGGGCGTGAAGAAATTCGCTTGTGGCGGAGGTGGTGGAACCAATGCTATAACCTTTAGTTCGGTTGGAAAGTGTTTTTGAGGATTTTTATATTCAGTCCAGGTATAGAGACCGTCGGCAGTGATGCGTTTTTGGCCAGATTTAATAAGATTTTGAATTTGCTCAACAATTTTATTTACAATTACATCTTTGCCGAAATCTTCGCGCGCAGTTTTGTGCGTATCATTTTTCATTTGCTGGTGTAATTTCAAGATTTTCATCTTTTAGCGCCTTCATTACAACTCCACCAAAATAAACACTTGGATAGCCTTTTTGCTTTAGATAATCTGTAGCTGTACTCTTGCCACTTCCAGCTAATCCTACTAATGCAATAATTTTTACAGAATCGCTCTTTTTGGTTTTTAAGTTTTTAGAATTTTTGTTTATTCATATAATTAGATTATACTCATAAAAATGCAAAATAATAAATTTAAGCATTTTTCTAAGAATGATTCGTTATAATAATAACGTAGCATTGCTACAAAAGGAGGAATTATGAAAATACCACTAAAAATTTATTTGAGTAAACAAGGATTTAAAAAGAATTAAAAAGAAAATTGCAAAGCTTGAACATGAACATGCTCGAGATGGAGCTTCGATGATGGCGATGTTAAAGAGGATTTATTAAGGCAAAATGATATTTTCATGCGAAGTGATGCAATTCGAAGTGAAATTAATGAAAAAGAATTTTCAAATTCATAATTCAAAAATTCTACCTAGGAGCAGGAGAATTAGTTCGAGGGTTTCTATTGGTTCATTTGTGGAGCTTTTCGATCATGCAACTGGACGAGATTATGAAAATTTCGAATTGTTGAAAAGTCTAGAAGCTAATCCGCTTATCGGTAAAATTTCTGCCGAGAGCCCTCTGGGTAAAGATGTAGCTTGGCCGAACAGTGAACGAAATTATTAGTTGGACGGCGGAATTCTCAAAGTATGAATATGACTCTTGTGGTGATTCGCTAAATTCGAACTTAAAAAGGCGTTAGATGCGCCTTTTATTTTTATTAAAACATGCTATAATTTAGTATGGTTATGTTTTAAAAATGTTTAGCTCGTTTATTAGCGATACTCGTATTATCATTTAAAAGTTAGTTATAGTTATCGTTCATGCATTTTATTAGGTATTTTTATATTTTAAAAAGGAGGAATAAATGGAAATTGGACTAGTAATTATTATTGTAATTTTTAACATCGAGTTTTAATTTTTCAGTCTTTTCGATTTCGAAAAATTGCTAGCACTCGAAAAATGAAGATCAAAAGTGTAAATTTGCTATAAAATGGATGTAATTGAGCTGAATAAAAAGCTTAAACAGAGATGCGTGAAAATATCGATGCTAACCTAACCAATTTTAATGAGAAAGTTTCGGAAAAGCTCGAGAGAAATAATTTTCAAATTCAAAATTCAATGTAGCTAAACAGATTTCTGAGAGTTCAAAAATTGTTGAAGAGGTTTCGAAAAAGGCTTACAAAAGCTCGATGAAACAAATAACCGCGTTGTGAATGTTGCAGATGAGTTAAAAACACTTCAAAATGCCTTACAAAATCAAAACAGCGTAGCGTTTTGGGGAGTTTTATCTTGAGCAAAGTTCTTGAAAACGTTTTACCACCGAATCTTTCGAAATTCAATATAAATTTAAAAATGGTGAAATTGTTGATGCGGCAATCTTCCTTGATAAACATAAGATTTTTACCAGTAGATTCAAAATTTAGTCTTGAGAATTATAATCGAATGAGTTGAAGCTGAAGGTGATGAGCGAAAAGCTTTGGCAGTTCGCGATGATTTGAAAAATGCGGATTGATGAAACATCGAAGTATATTCGACCAAATGAAAATACTATGGACTTTTGCCTTCATGTTCATTCCTAGCGAGTTTATATTATGATGCTCTGACCGGTAGTAGTTGGCTCGCGGGGTTCGGAACGAGATTTAATTGAGTACGCATTTCGTGATAAGCATGTATTGTGGTTAGCCCAACAAAGCTTTTATGGCTTATCTTCAAACTGTTTTACAGGAGTTTAAAATCACTAAAAATTGAAAGAGCAAAGTAAAGAGATTCAAAAAGCAGAGTTGGTCAACGCGTACATATTTCAAATATGAAGACTTAATGCAGCGACTTGGAAGATCGCTCGGTACAACTGTTAACCATTTAATAATGCACACAAAGAGCTTGGTAAAATTGATAAAGATATAGATTAAGATTTCGGGTGAAGATAAACTGGAGTTGAGCCACAAATGCTTGATAAGCCTCAGGGAATAAAATAAATTTAAAAGAGCAACTTTCGAAAGCTGCTCTTTTTATTGTTAATATTTATTCTTCTTCTTTTTCAGTTGTTTTTGAATTAGATGATTTAGTACGAAACCAAGAATTCCACGCAATTAATGCTGCACCGATATAGATCGCAATTGCATAAGGAACATTTATGCTTTTACGGTGAATGCTTGAAGAGAGATCGCTGCCGCTGGGTTAATTATTGCTGAAGATCCGATTAATGTTGCAAGAGATCCTGCAATTAAAACTCTCAAGTATAGACCACCGCCAACACCAAGCGCTTTTGCCATATTTGCCGTTCTTTTTTATTCGAGGTTATAGTTGCGACAGAGAATGCGAAAATAAATGAGCCAATAAATTCAGCAGTAAGCGCTAGCATTCCTTGTCTTTTTGGAATAGGGTTTGCAGTAAATAGGTCGGTTTTTGGCCATATGTTTGCAGAGTGTCTTGTGTGCCGATAAAGGCATTTAAAAAGCATAAAGCAACCATTGCACCTAAAACTTGAGCCACGATGTAAAAGATAGCTTTAATTGTGTTAATCCGACGAGTTGCCCAAGCTGCCGCTGTAATCAATGGGTTAACATGGGCACCACTAGTTTCCTCCGGCAATCAGAACGATTGACATAAGGATGAACATTACGCCGAATGGTTGGCCTTAGACTAATAATAACACCAGCTGCAAGCGAGGAATGTTCCGATAAATTCAGTATTACTGCTGAAATAAAAACTTGGTTTGAGATTTCTTCAGAAAATACTTTATTTTTCTTTATTATTTTTATACTATAGCTTTTAACTGTTTTCAACTTTTGAAACTTCTTTTTGCTACTTTTTATGAGCAACTTTCGAAAATTTCTTTGAATCGGCTGTTGCCATTTTTCCTCCTTAGTTTAAATTATGCTTATATTTTAACATAAGACTTTTCTAAAAAGTCAAAATCTGATACAATAGGAGATATGGCTTTATATGTACGACAAGACGATAATCGACTAGAGCTGCAAGAGAAGATTGCAGCAGAGAATTCATGAAAAACAGATTAAAAATTCGCTCCGGTGAAGGGGGCGATACACCAGTAAGAGAAAATCACAGATTGAAGATAGTGCATATCTTGGAAGGAACTAAAAGAAAGCAACAGGTTTTGGCATTTTGTTTGGTTTTTGGTATTTTGGCGAGTTTTGATCGCTTTAGGCCTCTATATCTGGGTGGCATCACAGCAGTTTAGACTTTTTGAAAATCATCGACAAAATTAGTACAATTGTGGTATAATGATAGTCAGTTATGGAACAAATTCAACAGATTAGGAAGAGCTTTTGGCGAGCTTAAACGCAAAATCCAAGTGATATTTAAAATCGTCAAAATTAAGGAACTGAGATTATCAACTTTGCCAAATGAGCAAAAGGTGAGTTTGGATCAAGAGATTAATGATTTAAAAATAGATTCAAGCTGAAGTTTTCGAAAATTCTTGAAGAAAAGAAAATTCTGAAAGTTGAAGATCGATATTTCTGCTCCTTTGCAAAAGCTCGCACGTGAAAGAATTGCTCAAAAACCTCAACTTTTAAGCGCAAAAAATAGCTCCAGCATCACTTCAAAAAGAACTTGAAAAAGTTATGAACATCTACACTAGAATAGGGCTTTGAGCAATCAGATCTCAGATCGATAATGATTGGAATATGTTTGGAGCGTTAGATTTTCTGAAAATCACCAGCACGAGATAGCTACGATACTTTTCGAACCGAAAAACTTTTATTCCACCAGCTCACACCTCAACGATACAAAACCGCGTTTTCACACGGTAAAACAACTTGAAGAAGAGGGGACAAATTGCGCACGTCTCTTATGGGCAGAGTTTTTCGAAATGAGCGCAGACGCAACTCATGAACATACTTTGCTTTTTATCAGTGTGAAGAGCGTTTTTGTAGAGCTGAAACTGCAAACTTAGCGCAAATGTTAGGTACACTTCACGCCTGAAGATATTATGGTCAAAAGAAACGAAATCCGTACACAACCGGGTTATTTTTCCATTTACAGAACCAAGCCTTGAGTTTCTAATTGAAAAACCAGGGCTCAGTGGTAAAGGCGAATGGCTAACGAAATGCTTGGATGCGGATGATTCCGAAATGTTTTAGAATCGGCTGGAATTGATAGCAAAAAATATCGTGGTTTTGCGTGGGGTGGCAGAATTGAACGGTTAGTATATGTTGAAATATGGAATTTCGGATATTCGTTATTTCAGAGTCAAAGTTGGAATTTTTGAAGGAATTTTTAAATGACTAGCCAAAGAATGGAAAGAAAATAGATGATGAACGATCTTTAGCTGGTTTTAAAAGGTTGCTATGCTATTTTTGCTGCAGCTATTGTGTTTTTGCTGGAGTTTCAGCTTTTTCACGGAAGAAGATACTCATTGTGGTCTTCAGTAAGGGTAGGCAACGTTTTATTGCGAGATTTTTCGAAAAACCTATTGCATATAATTAGAAATATTTTTGGATTAAAAGAGTTATAAATGATAATTTCAGTAAATTGGCTTAAAAAGTTTGATTCCAGATTTGCCAGGAGTTTGATGAAGCTTTCCAATTGGTTGGTGCACGGTTAGTTAAGTTGAAATGTGAGAACAAACGAAAAATATAAAGGTGTAGTTATTGCGCGTAATTTCAACTAAAAAGTTGAAGGTAGGATCATTTTGAATTTGTAGCCAAAATTGATGACGCACGGTAAGCGTGACGGTGTTGAACGATGACGACAGGTTTTATTCCAAGTGGTTTTGTGGTGCGCCAAACGTAAGAAAGAGCCTTTTTGTAGCTTGGTTGCCACCTAAAAGCAATCGTTCAGAAACTTTTGGTGGTGAAAATTTTCCAACTTAGCGCTCGAAAACTAATGGGTAACATGAGCAATGGTATGATTGCGAGTTTACGTGAACGGCGGGTGATGAGCATGACAGATTCTAGAGATTTCGCCAGAAACTTTCGAAAATGGTCTTCAGGCGGGGGACTCTTTCGGAGAATTTGAACTTAACGATTATCTTCTTGAGGTCAGACAAAAGCTTAACGCATCGACCTGACTGTTTTGGAATTATTGGCTTTGCGCGTGAAGTTGCTGGTATTTTAGGGCAGAAATTTGTTGAACCAGATTTTTATAAAACAATCAGATTTTGGTTTTGAAGTTAATAATGATAAATCGATTGTAATTGATCCGGGATTCTGAAATTTATAAACGCTACCACATGCTCTGATATTTCTGATATTTTGAGAAAATCCAAATTTGACGCTTGAAAAACTTATCTTTTGCGCTCTGGGATGCGAAGCCAATTGATACAATAACTGATTTGCAGCGAACAGGCTAATGCTTGAAACTGGCCCAACCACTTCACACTTTTGATTTTTGACAAGCTAGCTGAAATCAATGGTGGTGAAAATGTTAAAATGACCGTTCGAAAAGCTTTTCGAAAATGAAGAGCTTGAACTTTTGGATGGCCGAAAAATTAAAATGAGTCAAAATGATATCGTAATCGCAACGGGTGAAAACGGTGAAAATGCTGTGAGCTCTTGCGGGTGCAATGGGCGGAAAATCAACCGAAATGTGATGAAAATACGACGCGAATTTTGGTAGAAAGTGCAACGCAACCTATAATTCAGGTACTCATGCGACACGGAATTTTTCAGGAAGCAATTACTCAGTTTACAAAAGGCGTGCCGAAATGATGTCACGAAGTTCAGATTTATTTGGTGTGCAACTTTTTGGCGCTTGGCGGAAAATCTTTAAGTAAAATTGCGGATTCGAAAGGTGATTTTACTATAATAAATCTGAAATTTCAGTTTCAGATAAAATTAATCAAATTTTGAACAAAATCTAGTGAAGAGATTCAAAAACTCTAGAAAATGTTGGAATTTTGACTAAAAATGATAATTCTGAGACATTCGTAGTTCCATTCTGGCGAAACAGTTTGCATTAGAGAAGATTTGATTGAAGAGTTGGTCGATTGGACGGTTGTATGTATTAAATTACAGCTGCCAAAACAGACATTTAGGGGCTGTAAGAAAGCGAAATTGATTTACTCAATCTGAAATTCATGAAATTTTGTAGCAAGCAGCGCAAACAGAAATTTTAACTTATACTTTTGTTCATGGCGATCTGCTTAAAAAGCTGGGCAAGATCAAAAAATGCTTATAAAATCGTAAATTCAATCTCACCAAATTGCAATATCATCGTAAACTTTGACACCAGTTTGCTCTCGAAAGATTAAACCAGAATATTCGATGCTACGCTTTAGCGAATTCGCTATTTTCGAAATGAATAAAATAACTGAAAAATGCTTGGCTTAAATGAAGAAAATGTTCCGTTTGAACAGACTGAGCAACTGTTTATATATATAAAGGTGATGCATTTTCGAGCTAAAATTATACAGATTTTCTATTTAAAACTTGGCTTAAAAGTTGAATTCGTAAAATTTGATCTTTCGAGAAATCGCCACTTTCAACCAATTTGAACCAAAACGTTCGGCTTTTAATTCAGGTTTCAAATTCTGAAGGTAAAAGATCTTGGGTGTAATTGGTGAATTCAAGAAAGATTCAAAAAGCATTTTGAAACTACCAGAATCGACTGCCGGTTTTGAACTTGATTTGGGAATTTTGCTTGATACAGAAAAGAACAAGTGTTAAATTAAAAGATTTTCAAAATTCCAATCTGTTGAGCGTGATATTTCGATAGCGTTTGATGAATCACGGCAATTTGCTGAAAATTTTTGATATTTTAAAGATATTTCGAGCAGATTTAAGGGTATGAGTTGAAACCTTGCAATAGATATATTTAATAACGGCGATGGTACATATTTCGATTCGGTTTTAGATTACACTTTCGACCGCAAATGGTGATGAAATTCGGGAAATTATGCAAAAATCGAAGAAAAAGCCGTAAAAATGGCGGAAAAATAATCTAGGAGGAAAATGGCAAATAAGAAAAATTCATTACGAAACTGGAACACCAACTTGGCAAAGAATATTCAATTTGGGCGATCTTAATTTTAACGGTCATTTCAACTGTAGCGCTTACGCTTCTTCATTTTGCAGACTCAAAGTCACTCGGAAGAGCAAAAAGCGATCGCAAGTCTTGAAGGAGTACCAAAGATTATCAAAGGTTACAGAGCAAGCTAAAGAAGCTTTCGGCTAAATATTACGACAGTTTTTAAGGAATATGAAAAAGTTCCAGTTGCGTTTAATGCTGCAGTGTGAAGAGATTTCGAAAAAGATTTAAAGATGGTGATGGTGAAGGAATTTACAGATTCAACAACGAAATTTCAAAGCTTATTACATTGGCTGGAAACCTGATGGTGTAGTTTTGATGGAAGCTTTGAGAACGGTGGATTGAAATCGCCGGTAGTCTTCCATAAAAAAGGGTGAAATGGAATTTAATTGAGGGCTGGGTGAAGGTCTTAAAGGAATGAAAGTTGGCGGAATTCGCGATTATCTATTCCTGCGGATAAGGCTATGGCGCTCAGGGGCTCGGTAAATCAGGAAGACTCTTCGACTATTGGTCCAAAATAACGCCTCTGAAAATTTATTGTAATGTTAATACCTGAATTTGAAGAAATTCCACGACCGAACCTCGAGAAATCTAAAATGACCGATTTGGTTATAAAGTGGCTCAAGGTCCGTCTGCATTGGTGCCGCAATTTATGCTGCAGAGATGGTTTGAGCGTGCGAGTTTTCAGAAAAAGCGGCTTTTGGGCTGGGTGCAACAACTTCAGGTTAATCGAGAACTATCGAGGGTTTAATGAAGGAATCTCTGGACTTGAACTTTTCATGCAATTCAGGCTGAAAAATTTGGTGCAAGGTTTGATTATGGTGAAAGTTTTGAGTTTCGAAAATCTTGGCAATTTTGTGCGATTAGATATTGATGGCGAAAATTTAATTCTAAAACAGTTTTGATTACAGCATGGGAGATTCATATAGAATGCTTGGTTTGTCACGAGAAGAAGAATTTTTCGGGCGAGGTGTCCACTTGTGCAACTTGTGACGGCCGTTCTATGCCGGAAAAGATTTGATTGCGGTCGGTGGCGGCTAATTCTGCGGTAACCGAAGCTTATTTTTGAGTCGATTTTTCAAAAAGTCAAGCTTTTGGTTAGAGGTGAAATTTCGGCGCAAGCGGTATTTGCAGAGCGACTTTTGAAGCAGTTAAATCTGGCAAAATTGAGTTATTTTTAAAAACTGAAATTGAGATTTCTTTTTCGAAAAGACAGTTTTGGTGATTGTGGTACTCGCGTAAAAAACAGCAAACTGAAAGAAGGTGAAAAACTTTTTGAAATTAAAGCTGATGGAATTTTGAATTTATTGACGATTCAAATTCTGGTTTTGCATCAGGGTAGTTAAAGTTAACAATTACAGGAAGTGTATGTAAATGAAATTTTGAAACAAATATTCAATTTATGCTTCTGGTGATATAATTGAAAATGCACAAAAGGCAGATTGTGGTGGCAGCATCGACTGGGTCAAGCAGCAATAAAATTTCAGAATTTTTACGTAATGAAAAATAGGGTTTTACCTATTTTTATTTTTGAAAAGTGAAAAATATCCTCAAGCGTAGTATAATGGAATATAATGAAAAAGTTAGTATTATTGACGGAGCGTATTTTATAAGGGGGTTACTACGCTATGGGTAATTTAAGTCTTGAAGATGGAACACCGACAGGTGGTGTTTATAGTCTAGTTTAGCTTTTGAAGTTATTCGAAAATTAAAACCAGATTATGTGGTTGTAACGGGATAAAAGGACTTCAACTGCAAAAAGAAGTACAATTTATCCTGAATATAAAAGCTGGGCGAGCGCAGATGAGTACGAACAAATTCCACACTTTTAGAGGACTTTTTGAAGACTCTAGGATGGCCTCTTTTTGAAACTGATGGTTATGGGGCTGATGATATTTTGGGGACTCTAGCAGTTCAGGCAAAATAATCTTGGAGTTGAAGCAGATTTGATCACTTCTGACCTTGATATGTTGCAATTGATTGATGAAAATACTAAAAGTTTTGCAATGAAGCGCGGATTTTCGGATATCGAAGAATTTGATCTTAGTATTTCGAGAACAAATATGAGCTTAAAACAATCTCAATTTTTAGACTTAAAAGCACTTCAAGGTGATTCTAGCGACAATATTCCAGGTGTGCCGAGGTTGGCCCCAAAACCGCTACGCAACTTTTGCAAGGTTTTTACTCTTGAGGAATTTATGAAAATCTTGAAAATATCAGAGCCAGCGGCGACTTTGGAAAGCTGGTAAGATTCGGCATTTATGAGTAAGAAAAGTGCTGAAATTTTTCTTGATACCAGTTGAGCTTAACTTTGAAGATGCTGATATTCGTAATTTTAATTATGAAAGTTTTAAAAATGCTTCGAAAGCTGAATTTAACTCTTTGGTGAAAAATTCCAAAAGAGATGAAAACTGAAAACAGGAGTTTTGAAACACTGAAAAACCAAATTGGGCTTTTTGAAGAGGCGTAAAATCTTCTGAGATAAATATTTTGCCAGAAAATTTCTGCTGAAAAAGTTTTTCACCACAAGATTTGGTTTCTTTGATTTGACTCAAAAATCAAAAATTCTAGTTTCAATTTTGATAATATTGCAGAATTTATTTTATGGAATTTTCGAAATTTGTGATTTCTTCAAAATACAAAAACAGTCTTCTTTAATGCGAAAGAAACATTTCATAAAATTTTTAATGCTGGCATCGTTTTTGAGGATTAGGGGTAAAGATTTATGATATTGAGCAATTGGAATTTTGTTGAATGCTTTAATCGCGATAAAAGTTTGAGTGGAATTTATGGCGAGAAAAATAGATGAAGATGATTCAAAGTTCAATTTCAGCGATGCGGATTATCTTTGACGTCAACAAAAAGCCGAAGTTTACCAAGAATTCGTGAGTGCTGAAAAATTCGTTCCCAATGAGTTTGGTTCTATTTAAAAATGGAAAAATCTGGTGTTGAAATTTGCCCAGAGATTTTTACTAAGATGAGTCTATCGAATTTGCTGGTGAAATTTTTAAAGATTGGGAAGAAATTTTTGAGAGTGCTGGGCGAAATTTAATGTTGCTGATCCATTGCAGCTGACAGTTCTTTTGAAGATTTAAAAGCCTACCGACAAAAGGTATCAAAATCAAAAATAGCTTTTCGACAGGGCAAAAAGCTTGATAAATTACGAATATAGTCCAAATTATTGATAAAATTGAACAATTTCGTGAATTTTCGAAATTAAGTACCTATGTTGATGCTTTGCCAAAATTAGCGGATAGATCGGATTCATAGCAATTTCGCGCAAGATGCTAACAACGACAGGGCAGCTTTCTTCAAGTAATCCTAATTTTGCAAAATATACCGATTCGTTCGAGCTTGGTCGGCGTATTCGTGAACTTTAGTGGCGAAAAATCTACTAGTTTCAACAGATTATTCGCAGTTTGAATTGAGGTTGGCGGCAGTTTTGGCGAATGATGAAGCCCTTGATTGAGACTTTTGAGAAGATCGAATATTCACGCAAAAACTGCAAGTGAGGTTTTGGCGTTCCGATTGATGAAGTTTCAAAGAACAACGGCGTGTTGCGAAAATTATTAATTTTGAGTGTTCTTTATGGCGTTGGAGCTCATAATCTTTCTGGTACGATTGGGAGTTGGTTTTTATGGGGCGAGTATCGAAGAGTATTTTTAGATACGCCATGATTCAGGAAGCTTATGGATGATACATTAGCTCAGGATGAAGGTTTTGTAGAAACATTTTGGGCGAAAAGCGACCAATGCCGGATATAAAAATCAGGTAATTTTATGATTCGCGAGATAGCAAGCGACAGCCCAAAATATGCCAATTCAAGGCACCGAGGCGGATTTAATGAAGCGAGCTATATTGGCTGTTGATGATTGTAAGCTGGGCTCGGTGAACAAATACAAATTCACGATTCGATTTTGGTGGAAGTTCAGCTGAAAATGCTGAAAATGTAGAAATTTTAAAAGCGAGAAATGGAGACATAAGCTCAGAATTAAATGTTAAATTAAAAGGTTGATTTCAATGGTAGGGGATTGGTTAAATATGTAATAAATATGTATTATGAATAGATACGATGCAGTCTTGATTTTTAAAACGCTTTTTGTTTATAATTATTTTAGGAAATATTTTAAAGGTAGGAGGGACTTGAATAATAGAAACATAAAATATTATTTGGTATAGTTTAGCCATTGCTGTTTTTGGAGTGCAGGGGCTAAATGTAGTGCAAGTAATTAAAAATAAAAATGATATTGCTGCAATGAAAAACCCTGTTGGTTCGGTTTGTGAGGATGATATTATTAATAGATATAATAGCCTTGATAGATGAATATGATAAAAACGCAAAAGCTTTGGGTGATGAGATCATGCGAAAAGCGGGTAATGAGAAAGGACACTAATTGTGTGGCGATAAAGCTCTTTATTGAAAACAATAATAGAGAAGGTTTTTAAAGACCTCAAAAGCCATGGTTGATAAAAATCAAAATCCGAGCGAAAATTAGAGTATCAGGTATATAGACTATATGAAACCTTCAGATTTAAAAGATTAATATAGAGAGGTTTTATTAACTTGAATAAGAAAAGATATACTATACGTAATTTTAGCATTTTCTATTTTTAGTACTGTGTTATCTTCAAAAAGATACATATGCAGATTATGTCCCACAACCGGTAAGATCGTCTCTCTGATTCTTGTCAAGGTGGGATAATAGATGAAGATCAATATGATTCTACTACATGAAATATTTTGATACATATGGTAATAATGCGTCACTCACTGGCAACTGGATTTTCTTCAGATCCAGATGGTGAGATCTTGTTAGTTCTATTTATAAAGAAGAAATCTTTTCGAAATTAGTAAAAGCAATAGGAGTTTTACCTTAATATTTGCAAGGGCTTGTCGTGAAGCGGCTGAAGCTTCAGCCGCAAATGTCAATTCAAAGCGGACAATTAGATGCTGATAAACTTGAAGTGGCGGGCCTGTTAGCTTTGAGCGGTACAGGACAAGGTGCTTCTTTCGATTTTCAATTAAATGCCCGCCAGACAGATCGTATTGCTCCGCCTGCTAAAATAACTATTAAAGAGTCTGGAAATAGATAAACTTTCAGATGGATCCTTTTACTACAATTTAATGTCTGGCGGTGTTGGAATATCTATGGTGGAAACTACAACCGAAGCAAAGACCATGAAGGTAAACCTGGACATTGTTATGATCATAAAGTTACTATAAAAATTAAAGCTCCAGTTAAATTTAATGTCGAAGGCGATACTAAAAGCTGCAGTTTTAAATTCAGCCAGAGAAATAAAATCAGATGATTCAATATTTAAATAATGGTCGCTCTAATCCTCAAACCGCTGAAGTTGGAAAATGGGTTTCTTTTTAGACACGAAAGTTATAGGGTAAGGATTTTAACAAAAATAGTGTTAACGGTAGTGGTTATTATCGGACTATTAGGAATGATGGATCTGGCGAATATTTAGTAAATAACAACTATAGTTTTAGATGGAATAAAGACTCTCGTCGAGATAGTAGGCCTACAATAATTAATCAAGGTAATATTTGGGATACGATTAATGCAGTAGGCACCGATGAGGAAATCTTTTAGGGTAACCAGAGATATGGCGGAAAGACGATATGTTCGAAAATGTCATATGGGTTTCGGCTGGTGATATGGATAATGTTAATAGATATAATAAAACTACTAACGAAGGCTTGTCTATGTTCCTTACGATTTTAAAACAACTCCTTGCGTTAAAATTAGTAAAATTCGAAAACTGCTCTGGCGGTGAGTAGATATTCCTACTAGCAGCAAGGTGCTAAACGATCCTAATGATGGTGAGAAATTCTTATTCCAGGGGCGGGACTACAACCTCATCGATAAAATATAAAATTACAACAGCGCGTCCCTTCAGATAAAAGAAGGTTTTGCAACCCCATAACAATAAGAGATAATAAAAATAGCGATACCTGTTCGCCAGCTAATTTCTATTATCAAGACTACCAAGGAATTGAAAAATGTCGCGTTGTTAAAAGAAGGGGCTGGGAAATTCAATAAAAAGTACTCGAGTTTCAGACTTTATACCTTCAATTGAAGAAGGTGCCGAGAGCTGGAACCCGTTATTGTAGTCGTCTCTCTATCTCTCTCTACGAGATGAATTCTAAAACAGGATCAGGCTGAGCAAGCCAAGCAAGAAAGAAAATTTAGACTGGCGGCATAGTGCGCCAATATGTAGTAAACTAGTTAAAAAGCCAAAAGTTCAATTTTTGGGGAATGTGTTTATTCTGATCAGGGGAGTTCAACGAAACATCCCCAACTAAACATGGGTTCTCAGTTCTTGAGTTGAGATATAAAGCTCTCTCTGGTATGAAAATTAAGATTTTCCGAACTGGATCTTCATAAGTACGCAAGAAAGTTAGCAATTGAAGATTATTCTTCAAAAAGTAGTTTTTGGCCAAGGGGGATCAAGTATTAATTCATTAATTTCAAACATTTCTTAAAATTTCCATTTCGAAGATGTGAACACTAAAAGTTGAAGTCTGGCGATGCGAACAAACAACTCCAGTTCAATTTCGGCTGATAAAGCAAACTCAGTGATCTATGGTAAAAATATTCAATTTCTAGAGATATTGTAAATGCTGATAGAGCTGTAATTAGTGATTCGGATTTTCCTTAGATTATAATTATTGCCGATGGTGATATCACTATCGATCAGGGTGAAAAGGGTTGATGCTTGGTTGATAGCTCGAGGGTGTAATAAATACTTGTGCGGTTAATGGTTGCCCAGAATGTAAATGACGTTAATATGAATAATTGTGACAATCAGTTGCATATTCGTGGGTGGAACTGATTTCGAGAAATCTAAGATTATGGCGACTACTGGTTCTGATGGAACGATAAAAGACACATTAAACAATCCAGCCGGGATTTTTAATCAATCGGCAGATACTTATTATAGGCTCAGGCTCAATCTGGTAGTGAAGGCAAAATCGTTACAACTTATAAGAACTTCGAGTGAGGGTATTAAATATGGCGAATAAAGGAATTTAAAAAAGATTCAATTTCATTGTCTTATGGTCAGTATTTTGGTCTCAATTATGTCTGCGAGTTTTTGAGGATTGATGTTTCGAGATCAAGAGCAGCAAGTAAATTAGACCTTTCCCAAAGTGCTTAGTGGCGCTCAAGCTGAGTTGAAGATGCTGAGGTTTTTGCGAATTTATAAAAGGAATGCTTGTGGTAGTACTGATGCTGGCACTAAAGTTTTCGAAAGTAAAACATATGACTAGTAAAATATGAAAACGTTTTATCTGATGGCTGTTATGTTTTTGGCTACCGCTGGAATTGGTGCTGAAGATGGTGAAACTATGGTGCAGACTACAACAGGTGTTGGCGGGAAGGCGTTGACCGGATTTAGATCAAGCCTACACTTGTGTTAAAATTAAAACAGATACTTCTGATTTTTAGGCCAAAAGTATGAGAACACCTTCAGTTGTTAGCTTAAAAGTACTTCTAGTTTTCAATCAGATTCGTATTAGGGTGGCATACTAAAAATAATATAGCAAACGGTTCGAAAAGTATCATTAGATTCGATAAATAGTCCGAATACTCGACCTAATTTCAATAAAAAGGACTGGCAGCAAGTTCAAAAATAGACCCGCTATATAAAAACCCAACTATACGGTATGTTCAAGAGATAATGAGAAATTCATCATAACAAGTATGGATACGCCTTATCCAGATGATGGGAATGGTGCAGTGAAATGCTGTTTTATCCTGCTTCGGGCTTGGACTCTCGAGTTGTGAATAGTTCGAAATTACCAACTATTCGTCGAGATGAGAATTCTTTACCGTCGAGCAAACGACTATACTTTTACTAAATGTTCAGACAATCTCAGGGCTGGTTCAAAATATCTATGCTTGTGAAATGGTAGTAAATGTTGGACAGAAATGTTTCTCTAACGATGTTTTGTATGCTCGATTAACGCCTTTGTTGAGATAATGCAGAATTTGAAAGTTGAGCTTATGAATAATGGCTGCATATCGTGATCTTAAGTGTTCAGCCAAAAAGTAGATTCAACTGGTCGGGCAAATAAAGCAATTTTAGGAGAGTTGAGAGAGTCGAGGTGGATTTTATGATAGTAATTTTCCAGTTCCTTTATGTTTCTACTCAAACTGAGGATGAGCCAATCATGTAAAGATTTCTCAACAACCTAAACTTATGGTGGATTGACCTCAGCAAAATATAATATAAAATAGCCTTTGGAGAGAGCTATTTTATTTATAGAATACTAAATTATTTTGCGCATTCTGTTGCTCCGGGTTTTGCCAGAAATTATAATAACTAGTACACTGGATATTGCATCGTGCTTTTCTGATTTTTATCTGCAATGTCTCGTGCCATTTTATGGCAGAAGAGATCGTCTACGAGACTCTGGTGATACTATTGCACGAATTTCTCGCTGGCAGAAATCACGCATAGCTTTCAGTGAATTCCTTTCAAAGCTGGTTGCGACATTTTTCGAGTTCTTGCATTCTTTTCCAACATGAGGAATTTTTCGGCGGAGCGTTTCGGTTCCTGGACGAGATGCACTCAGTGCATCAGTAATACGATAATCGCCTCAGCCGTTGTGGCTTCTGGCGGCGTCTTCGTGATGATGCGGCGATTGCGTTTACGACTCAGAATCCATTCCGTATTTTTCTGCAGCTCAGCACCAATTTGGGCGTGTTTCCGCTTCAATTTGTATGGGTAACTGCTTTTCCTGCATCGTGGAAAAGTACGGCGGTTTCTGCTTGATCTTGACATTTTGCACCAATTTCTTCAGCGATTAAAGCCGGCAACATTAGCCATCTCTGTTGAATGTTTTTAAGACGTTTTGGCACGTAGCTGTTCGAATTTTAATTCACCAAGGAGTCGTAACATTTCGCGCAGAGCCAGAAGGAAAGACCAGCTTCTCAGGCGGCATCCTCGCCAGCGATTAATTTCTTTATTAATTTCGCGTTCTGCTTTTTCTGCAACTTCTTCAATTCTCTTGCTGGATGAACTCGTCGCATCTTTCATTAAAAGAGTTCAGTGAAAGCCCTCGCGACTTGGCGGCGAACAGGGTCAGAGGCTTGAAAGAACAGCCATTCATGGGTGTCATCAACGAGTATATCTACGCCAGTTTCACGTTGGGCCGCACTGAATATTTCGACCTTCTTTACGACGTTCGACCTTTCATCCTCATCATCAGGGGTTTTATAGCTGTAACTGTATACGTTCCGCTGTCCACTTCACTCGAGTTCGCTCATTGCTGAAACTAAAATAGCTTGGGCTCTTTCTTCGGCATCTTCAGTGGCATGTAGTGATTTGCGACCAGGTTGACACACATCTTGAAGCTATATCAGTAAGCTTTCATAATCAGCTGCTTCTTTTTGAAAGCTTTTGCAATTTTTCAAGATTTTTCCTCTTGTTTTCTTGCAATTTCTTTAATCTCATTTTGGAGTTTTCAACTTCAGAAGCTCATGTGTTTTCCAGAAGTTTCTCCAGTTTCAGATAAATCAATCTGATCAAAGTTTTCCAGTCGAGAGATTCTTCTCGTTCTGCCAGAGACGATTTTCAGTTTTCGAATTTCTTTCTCTCGTTCCGACTCATCTTCGTTAGCCTTTGTCACTGATAATCAAAGGCTTTTTCATTTGCACGTTCTAAGATTTCCAGCTGATTTTCGGGCTTCAGCAATAATTTTATCTGAACTATGCATTTGCAGTTTTCACTTTTTGATAATGCAAAGCGCTCACCACCGCATAACAAAACGCCAAGCGTAGCTCTAATTATTTCCATATTTTTCCTTTCATCAATAGATAGTTAAAAATCAAAAAGCAATACAGTACCTAAATCCATTTTATCATATAGCCAAATTTCAAAATTGCGATGTCAGTCAGATAATTTAATTATGTTTTATGTCTAACTTGGTGGTATGGAAAGGGCTAGCTTGGCGTGCTGAGAAGATTTTAGATGGGAATCGAGGCGCTCGATTGATCACTTTACTCGCTCAGTCTTTTAATAAAAACTTGGTTTGCGCCTTTTCGGCAAATTGATGTACGTGTTTCCGAACGCTTCGATTGAAGTTCGAGATCAAAGAGTCTTTTGCAGTAAAGCTCTCGGTTTTTATTGGTGCTTTTGCGAACAATAATAATGATAATTAGTATATATGTGTGTGGTTTTAAAAGCAATTTGGGGCTAGCAATGTTAATTTTATGGTTAATTTTCGCGGTTTTACCGATTATTCTTGCTGTATTTTTACAACTGGATGGACGCCGAAAAGGGTATTCCATTAAGGATGATTTTAAAATTGGCAAAATATTCCATCAAAGAGATTAAACCAAATACTAAAACCAGGAGTTGGTTCTTATGATGATTACCATAGCTTGCGCGCGCATCCGTTTGATGGAATAGGCATGAAGGATTTTTATTCCTACTTAAGATTTTGAAAATTGTTGGAATTTTGAGCAGAGTTTTGTTTAATTTTAATGGATTCGGCTCTTGGCTGAGCTAATTTTAGCTTTTCATCAATAATTGCAATTTCGTTTCATTGGTGGGATAGAACTTCCTTAGATTAGAGCCATCAAAAAGGAGGTTTAAATGATGAGGCAGTTAGCTGGTAATATTTTGAGGAAAGCTTTCAGAAAAATCCAACAAGTGAACAGATTGCTAAAAGTTGTTCTTGAAAGTTCTGGTGGAAAATTTAGTGCTGCTAGGTTTGGGCTTGGAAAAACTGCGATAGAAAGTTTGGTTCAGATTCCGCATAAATTCTCCAGAAAATGATACTCAAACTGCTGCACTTCAAATTCAACGAAAATTAAAAACTAAAACACGTTTCAGGTTCAGTTTTAGCTTTATCTATTATTCAGAAATTTTCCAAATTATGCAAACGCTTTTAGCCCAATTTATGTTGATTTTGAAGAGATCTTGAGAGAGGGTGTACTCTAGCACGTACCATATTTTTCGCTGAATTAATAAATCTAAGATTCCGAGTGAAAAGGCTGAGTGCGGAATCACTAAAGAGATTGAGTCGTTCGGATATACGCACAACATTGGATCGTTTCAGGAGTAAATGCTTACCAGCAGGTGTCAAATAACCATTTTAATGTCTCTTCTAATCTGAGAGCAGCACAAAGAGCTGGTCTCGAGATGAGTGAACAATTTAGCGGTCAGAGGTAAGCCAAAACATTGCTCTCTTATTGAGTGTTGATGAGTGTTGGAAAGGGCGACTGAGTTTGTAAATTCTTTTGCGGCAAAAATCGCTAATGGCAATGATACCTTCAAGAATTTAAAATTTGAACAGAGTTGTTTTCTCTTGACATAGCCGCATCTTTGATTACCGCATGCAGCACCAGAGGCAGGAGTGAAATAGAAAATTTGCTGAATTATGTTTTAGACAGCAAGCCTATGCTGCTAAAAATATAATTATTTGTCTTGATAATGCACGTATTCTTCGAAGACAGGGTTGGTTCAGTTGAGTCTTTCAGACACTTGCTGACGATAATTAGAGTGCGGGTTTACGCACGCGTTTTAACTATGGATAGATGGGCAGGAGATTTTTACAATTTCAGCTAAAATCCAGCGCAGCACAAAGCAATGGAATAGGTTACAAAGTAAATCCGGCTAGTATGCAAGTGAAACTGGCAGCTATGCAGGATAAGCTTTTAGCACTTTCGAACGCATCAAAACGGAGGTTTATATCAATTTCAAGCGCCAGCTTATCAGCTAAGTCAAAGGTATATTTTTGAGTTTAGAGATGCCAGGTCAAAGGCAGTTGGGCTGTCGGTGGAGATGTCTGCCAGTTTGCACAGAGAATAAGATTAGTACAGCTAGCTCGAGGTTGAAAAGCTATTGAGCAAACATGAATATAAAATTTCGACAGCAAAGCGTTGATGAAGAAAACTCTTCCTGAATCTAGAAAATCTACTTCATGCACCTGAATGGTTGGGCGAAAAGGCTGTTTCAGTGGTTGCAAATGCCTTGCGTCGAGCAAGAACCGGAGTTCGAAATCAAAATCGACCAATTCAGGAACATTCTCTGTTCCTTGGTCCAGCGGGTGTTGGAAAAAGCTGAGCTTTCGAAAGCGCTTTCTGAAGTATACTTTCATGGCAGAAGATAATATCATTCGTCTTGATTTGAATGAATATACGAATCTGCTGACGTTCACGGGTAATAATTGCGGACGGATACCGAGATGCTAAGCTCTCTAACTGCTCAAATGATAGAAAGCAACACCTGATCAGTACTCTTTTAGATGAGGATTGAAAAGCGCACCCAGATGTATTGACGGCACTTTTGCAAGTTTTGGATGAAGGTATTTTGCGTGATGGACGCGGGAAGTCTCGTTTGGGAGTTCGGTGTATTATTGCTGCATCTAACGCCGAGCAAGAAAAGGTTCACGAACTTTCTTGCACGCGGTTGTGAGTTCTACGAGCGCACATGAAGAAGTCATCGTAAATGATTGGTTGATAGCTGAAGTCGTGAGTTGAGCCTGAATTCCCTGAACCGTTTTGATGGGATTGTTGTTTTGGGCCACTCACAAAGAAATCTAGTGCAGATTATTGATCTTATGGTTGCGACGTAAATAAAGCCCTTGCTGGGCAAAAATTTCAGTTTCAGTTACACCTGAAGCACGATTGATGCTTGCAGAGATGGGCTACGATCCAAATCAGGAGCTCGACCAATAAGAAGGGTAATTCAGCGTAGTTTGTAGCGAATACTGATTGCACGAAAAATGGCATTTCCAGGTGTGAGCTCAGCCTAGTTCAAACGCATGGCCAAGTTACACCGGATGTTGTTCGCTTAGCAAAGTTTAAGATATAAAATAAAATCGGCGAGATAATCGTCGATTTTGAGATCTCATTGGGAGGGCCAGGAGGCTCAGTACTCGACACCCATAGCAGAGGCAGGTGCTCTAACCCGGCTGAGCTACTGGCCCAATATTCACAGTCTAGCATATTTAATTATAAAGAGACTTTTTGATTATCCTGAATTTGATCAAAGCTTTAGTATCCAATCCTCTCAGTGCAGCCAAAGTACAGAATATGGTAATATTTAAACGTTAGCCTAACGCTTTTCCGAGAATTTTAAGATAAATTTGGCATGGTTTTGCTGTTTTGAAATCAAAAACCAGAAAGGAGTTAATTTCGAGATCCAATATCTTTTGTGCTCAAAAATATTTTGCAACTTTTTAAAACAAATCCATCCACCAGAGCCCGATATCTTCGATTATATATCTTCTTTAGGCAGATTTATTGTTTCCAGAGAGTTGAGAAGATCTGATTGTATGCGTTGGGGCATGACGGTGCTCCATAGCTAAAAGAAAATGGCAATAATTATGCCAAGAATACGAATAATGTGTGAGTGGGCATAGTGTAGCGGTGAGAGACTCGAGACCTACGGCCAGGGAGGAGAGAAAGCCTCTTACTCCCAGAAATCACTGAGCTACACGCGTACCTAGAAATAATTATAGCAGTTTTTCTTTAGTCCATATGTTTATTTTTACTAGATAAGCAAAACCTCCAGATAACGGAGGTTGTGCTAGAAACGAATCAAGCAGTCAAACTGGTGGGCAGGAGAATCGAGACTCTCATCACTTGCTTGGAAGGCGGTATGTGTAGCCGTTATACGACGCCCGCATGAAATTAATATAGCAAATAATTTTTATAAAAGCAAAGACTGCAGATATTCCGTTATCGTCAATATAGTAATATAGAAAATTGAATGATTGTATTGCTTAAAATCAAGTTTGGAAGAAGTTGCATTCGAGTGGATACGCAAAAGCTCAATCTGGTAGCAGGGATTGGTGCTGGCGAGCACTCAGAGTTTTTCACACAAAGCCAAAGTATTGATTATCGAAATTCGAAAGTTCGTTCGTATCAAGATTCACAACTTGGTCAATTAAGAATGGCGCAAAAATAAAGATGGAAGAAATTCAATTTCGTCGCTTGGTCGAATTCGGGCAAAAAGAGAAGAAAATATGGGATATTTTCACTCTAGTCAAATCAGCAAAATGCGCTTTCAAATAATCAAGATCGATCGAGCAACAAAATGCAAATGGGTGAAAATTTAATGGTGTTAGTCAGTCTGAGATAATGAGAGCTTTTCATTCTGGTATGGGAAGTCAAACAGAAGTGTTGTTCGAAGTTTCAATCATCAATTCGGCCGAAGAATTTTAACGCTTGATTTTTGATTTTTGTGTGGTAAAAATTGATAGAGTTGCTGGCGGATGTAAGCTCAGCTGTAGTTAGAAGGCGCTTGGTTTTGTGGCACCAGAGGCCGTGGGTTCGAAACCCCATCATTCTTACAAGTAAATTACGAGCTTGAAGCTCTTTTATGTTGACTAAAATTTATGTGGTATATGTATGTATAGATGCCGAGGAAAGGACATGGCTGAAATTAAAGCTTACAGAAAGTCGGATCGAAAAAGATGAAGCGACTTTTCGAAGAGACGCTCTTGAGATGTTTAGAGCTTACCACCCAGCTTTTGCTTAGTAGTCTTGTTGAACAAAATGATAATCTCTTAAGAGGTGATTAAAAAGTTCATTAATTCAGGCTGCCGAAGTTCTAGCGAAGAGGACTACTGTAGAGCGGAAAGTTCTGATGTCGATATTGAGACATCTAACAATCTTCGAAATTTTAAACAGTGAAAAACCAGGCGTACGAGTGTCTTGTGCAAAGTTCAGCCTTAAATTTTACGGCTATCTTATTAAGGAGCTTGAAGATAACAATAGACATTTTAAGTTTCTTGCTGTAAATATTGTTCAGACGCGATAAAATATCTTTGCTAGAAAATAAAGAGCTATCTCAGATTTAGCTAAAATAACTCGATTTACACCAGGAGTCTTTTTAATTATGAAAACAAAGTTTCAGTACTTTGCACCGAGTGAGTTTAATCTCAGCAAAATCTTCATAGCCGCGATTAATGTAATGTAGCATCACGTGAGGTGAGAAGTTCCTGGTGCGGCAAAGCATTGCAATCAAAACTACGACGCTTGGGAGGCGAAGGCGCGCGGTGCGATAGCGTCACGCAGGCTTCCATTTGTGGGCCGAAATATAAACACGATGTGGAGTCAACGAGTTCAATTTTGGCGGCTAATTTTGAGCTCAGTGAAACCGAAATTGCACGGTTTTCGTGGCTCCAGTCATGAATCAAAGTTCGACCTTTCATGACAGTTGCAGATTAATCCCAAGAAAGAGCCAAATTATCCATAATATTTATACCACCAGAAATGGTAGTGCATGAGTTTATATCTTTCGCGGCGTGCCAGTTTTAGATGTACCTTAATGTCAACCAAACCAGGTTTTACCGTTTTTGAAGATATTCTGGGCTAATCTCGAGTGCTGCACCCATGTTGCTCAGAGTGTAGAAGCTAGTTCAAGTTCGTTAAATTCGATCGGTGCACGTTTGATGGGTGATTTCAGTGTGAAGAAGAGAAGACAATGCGGCGCCACGAGAGTTAAAGATTCAATAGGATCTTCCACTGACACCAATACTCAATATCTTTTCAATTTTTGATTAATCCATGAATTTTTAAGACATGTTGTTCCCAGTTCCTTCTATTTTAACGCCAAGTTTTCAAGGACACTAAATCTTGCCATATAATTCGGGCTAGCATTCAGTGTGAATTTCTATGACCAGAAAGCGCTGCACATGCATTATGACACTGCGGTTGTTGTGTCGCCGCGCTCAGTTAAAGTAGTGACCAAGCTTCTCAACTAGCAAACGACGTTTGAGAGCTTTGCCAGCAAAATCAGTTTGTGCTGCTAGCATTTGCACCAAAATACCTTGATCCAGAAGAGTTGCGGCTCAACTGTGCGTGTTCCTAAATTACACCCACCAGAAAAAGGTGTTCAAGAAGTCTGAATATTGGGTGAAGAAGTGGGCCAAAGAGAGCATTGGTATGCTGACGTGTACGGATTCGATAATCATATTTTTGAAAGACAATTCACTTGGTGGTATAATTTCAAAGTCATTCTCTGTTGAGCCATTTAGTTTTTACATGAGTAGAATTTGTAATACCTCAATGATCCGGTTGACACCTCTTCTATTCGGGCTACGCGGCGAAGGTTGTTTTTCCTCTATTTAAAAAGCGATGCGCAGAGTAAAGCAACCGCTGCATTCTTCAGAAGTTTTAATTTCTATTTCACTAAGAAAGTTCACGAGCCACATGAACTGCAGAAAAGTTACTAGTTAGAATTTGCAGATATAATTTCCACTAGAGGTTCCTCGAGTATTCTTGCAAAAACATTTCAGAGTTATATTTTTGCCCACCGCGCTCGATGCAGTAATGCACGCTTTGCGAAGTGCTAATTTTTCGCGAAGTTCTGCTTGAGTCAGTGCAGTGCTGGGCGAGATTCCAGAGAGAGCTTCCCGATCTTCTCTCTAAATGAGGCTTATTTCTTCATTCCTTATCCTTAGTATATCATATGATATAAGTATTTCAGAGGGCTTATTTTATGTACTTATATTATTATATTTTTGCTCTTTATGCCTTCCCAATAATTAATAGTAAAAGCGAAGATGAATTTTAAAAGAGTTCAAAACTCTCAGAAAAGAATTTGAATGCTCTAATATTCTCTATATGATATAGTGACAGTGATTTACTGCATATTTTTAGTTTTAAAAATATTTATTTTTAGGAGTGAACATGTTTGATGAAAAGATACATTTTGATGCAATTGAGGAATGAGGAGAATCATAGCCGAGAAGGTCGAGTAGTTCGGCGAGCAGATATGTTTCAAGAGAGGTTTAGCCGCTCTTGGCTCAGTTACCGACAAATAAATATTCTGAAGAGGATATCCTGGTAAAAAGATATTATGGCGGTCAGGAGAATACCGGCGATGATACATTGAAAGTTTAGCTATTGAGCGTGCTAAAACAAATTTTTAAATGCGATCATGCAAACGTTCAACCGCACGAGTGGGGCAAAATGCAAACGAAGCAGTTTTATAATGGCTTGGGCTGAGAAGTTGGAATACACGGTACTCAGTATGGATTTATCTCAAGGCGGTCATTTTTAACACACGGTTCACCAGTGACTCAGGCGGTAAGATTTATAGTGCGTTTTGTAAGGTACACCGGTTTTGGACTGGAAAAGGGGGATTAGTTATAAGCAAATTGAAGAGTAAGCTGAAAATATAGCCAGAAATTATTCTTGTGGGATTTTCCGCCTATCCTGGTGAAATTGATTACGCACTTTTAGTTCTCGAAAATTGGTACACGGAGCGATGTTAATGGCTGATGTGCACATATTGCTGGTTTTAATTGCTGGTGGCGTTTCCAGAAAATCCATTGAGATAAACTGTCTTGTAACATTTATACTACAACACATAAAAACTTTACGCGGTCCCTCGTGGTGGAATGATCCTCTCAGATGGTAAGGTAGGAATCCGCTCCACCAGAAAAACTCTTGAAAATCCTGCTACTTTGGTGCATCGTAGTGTTTTCCGGGAACGCAAGGTGGCCTAGAGTATGCACTCAATCGCGGCAAAGCGGTCTCTGTAAAGGCACTTCAGCCTGAATTTGAAAATTTATGCTCAGCAGGTTGTAAAATGCGCGATTTTTGGCCGAAGAACTTTCGAAAAGAAAAGAGTTTCAAACTTTGTGACTGGAGGTACGAAAAATCATTAATTTTACAAAATTGATATTTATGCAAGTTTTGGAATTGATGGAAAAAGACGTCACGACAGCGCAATGGATGACAATTGGTTTAACTTTAAATGCCAATTCAGATCCCAAACGATACTTTACCTATGTTTACTCCGAGTGGAATTCGACTCGGAACGCCGCTATAACCTCGCACGCTGGAGATGAGAGAGAAGCCGAGATATGGTTAGTGCTGATTGGATGAAATCGCACCAATTAAGCACCGTGAAGATTCTACTTGCCGATAAAAAGAAAGTTGACAGATTTTGCTAGAAATTTTCCGCTGTCGAGCGATTTATAGGTAATTTTTAGCATTTCGAAAACTTAAAAGCTATGATATAATAGACTCATCATGGGTATGGTCAAAGATTTAAAAAGTTCCGATTCTAGAGGTGCTTTTCTACAGGAATTTATCGTGGGATAACCCTTGTTTTTATGCTTTTGATTTCAGAAGCCCTCGGTCTGGTTTGAAGTATGAGGCTTTTCGGCCTATATAATCCGTTTTAATTTCTCTGAAATTTGGCATTCTACATCTGTCGATGTTCACCACCTCTATTATTATTTTATTGAAAATTTGGAGTTTTATTTTGGTTCAGGTGATTTTGCATTAGAGGAGTATGTCGGCATTTTGGTAGCTTTAACCATAATCATGTCTCGTATGTAGTAAAGAGGCTTTACTTATGACAGGATGCAGTGTTGCAGTAGTTTTCTTACAATTTCACCGATGTTGATTAGATATTCGCATAGAAGCCAGGAATCTCGTATACAACGGTGTCATTTTTGGGCGTTTTAACTGTGAGGGAGCTTTTATGGAAGCTTGGGTTGTAAAAATACAGCAGAAAATAAGATGGCGAGATTATTTATATTATTGCTGTTTGTGTACTGGAATCTGGACACTAATATCTTTATACTTTAATTCCAATTTCAGTATATGGATTTTTAGGGCAGTTTATATTTTGAAGAATCAAAGAGAAAGAACAATGAGATTTCATCTTTTAGCTGTTTAAAATTTCAAAGCAGAAGAATAGTGCGAGGACAGTAGTAATTTTTGCTGAAAATGGGTTTTCTTCACATTGACTATTGCGTCTTGTGTATACCCTGGATTCCATTTTGTTTCGCAAGCTACCTATGTTAGAAACTAAGTTCTGGATTCCTGCACTTGATTTTACGACAATACAAAATATGGTATCGAATTTCTATCTTGATGCTGGCGAAAACCAACAGTTTGGCATCTTTGATGAGCTATAGTTATTCTTCTAGATTATTGCAATTTTTACATTCGAAAGTGGAGGGATGATAGTATATGGATGATCGGTTTCAGTGATTCCTATGCTTTATGCTCCATAAAGGTTTACCACCCATTTAGCTCAATTTTGTTGATAGATATTTACTAATGGCTGAAGTATGTCGAGTATGTGGCAGTTATTCTACTAGCTCTTCGAGAAGTAGGAAGAGTATTTCAGTCTATTAACGCGACCCAATTCTTTCCACATAATTTTGGGGTTTTTCAAGCTTAGCATATACAAAGAGGTATTTCCATGGGGTGAAATTACTGAAATTCAGCGGGCGATTAGAAAAAGTTCGAAATGAGAAAGTGATGCGACAATTGCTGTTAGCGGATTTTTGTTTTATTCAGCGGCGCAATATTCTAATAGTAAAGTAAAGGTCTGGTTTTATGGCGATCCTCCAGATTTATCGCTCTGGCGACATGAGTTCGAAAGCTGAGTTATACGCTAAGAGGTGAGACGCAGTAAGAAAAGGATACTAGCAACAAAGAGTTTTTGTGATTACTTCGTATGGTGAAGATGTAAATAAAGAATCCCAATTTCTGGATATAAACTTTCTAAAGAGATAGATTATAATAACTCGATTAATGGCAGTCCTTTGTATAAAATTTTAAAGTTTATTATAGTCTTCACAAAATAAAAAAGTGTGGTATAATTTATTCATTTAAACTTTCATAGCTCAACTGGATACAGTACCTGGCTTCGAACCAGGCGGTTGTAGGTTCGAATCCTGCGGGTGTACCAAGATTTTCTCGCTCTTAGCGAGTTTTTATTTTATGATATAATTGTTTTTATATGAGAAATAATTTTCGAAAACCTAAAAATTCAACAATTGTTGACTTTGGTAAACTAACTACTATGAAAATTAGAGGAAAAGTCTCATCTATAACTGTAAAAATATTGAAGATTTCAAGTGCAGTTAAATTTTTCGAAAATAAACAATTTGCCAATTTTTATTCTTGGCGGCAGGTAACACACGATCATAAAAGAGTCAAAATTTTGAGGGGTGGTGATAGTGAAATTAAAGGTTTTGAAAAAGATTTTTGGAAAACGATAAAGTATTGAGTTCGTATAAACTCTGGCGAAAATTGGCATGGTCGTTAATTATGCAGTTTCGAAGAAAGCCTTAGTGGTTGTGAGGGCAATGGCGATGATTCCTGGAACTGTCGGTGCTCTACCAATCCAAAATGTTGGTGCATATGGCCAGGAGATTGCTGATATCTTTGAAAAGTGTTGAAGTTTTCCGAAATATCAACCGGTAAAATAAAGACCTTATTAAAAGTGAATGTGAATTTGCCTACCGTGATAGCGTTTTTAAAAAATGGCGCTAAAGGAAAATATTTTATTGTTTCGGTGGTTGGAAACTTCTAAAATCACGGCCAGAAATGCCTGAATACAAGGCCTTGAAGGAGAGTCTTAAAATATTGGTAAAAATGAAGAAAATCAACAGCAAAGATGTAATGAATGCAGTGGTTGAAATTCGTTCAAGAAAATTACAGACCCAGAGAAGATTGCAAATTCAGGTAGTTTTCAAGATAACGTGATAATTTTCCAGAAGAAAAAGCGATAGAGATTTGTGAAAAATATCAAAATGTACCCTTTTTGAAGCTGGTGAAAGATGTAGATTGCAGCTGGATGGCTGATTGAACAATCAGGACTAAAAGGTGAGGAGTTTTTCAGGATAAAAAGTTTATTCAAATGCTCTAGTTCTAACTAATATTTCAGCCAAAAAGTTATAATGAATTAGCGCAGGCAAGAGAAAAATAGTTCCAAGATAGGGTTTTTGAAAAATTTGGCTTAAAATTGAACAAGAGCCACTCGAGATTTAATAAAAGAAAAACGGCGTTCAGTTGTGAATGTCGTTTTTAGAGTAAAAAATTATGCTCAGTTTTCTCTTCTTTAGCGTCAAGTTTCATCTTCTTCCACAATTTTGTAGCCAAGAATAGTTCCTTTTTGCTAGACTTTCTTTTTCAGCTATATCATTCCAGCGAGAACTGTTTTAAGCCCAGTATTAAAGAACCAAATAGGTGCTGCAAATGGGAAAAGTATAGCCAGTAAGGTGGTTTTATCTAGGTTTTTACTGATTTCATAATGCAGCAATTTCGAAAATACAGTGAGATAACAATTCCAACATAAAGGAATAGAAAGTTGAAGAGATTTCAGCCTTCTTGACCTGAGGTTCGAAGAATATCCATCGGTTATAGAAAGGAATCCAGGCTTTTTGGTGTCGATTCCAGCTTTTTGAAAATTAGCATATAAAGAAAGAGAACTAATAACATACCTGCAATTGCGGCATTCAGCGCGATGGTTAAGAGCGATAAAAATAGATATTCCAGCTGCATCAGCTCCTACATTGATGACTATAACCTCTGTATCCGTAAGAATAGTCAGTATTATAATTGTACATTCAAAAATCCTTTCTTTGATTAATTTCAATAATGATTATATATTAAAAATTGAAATTTTCAAGATTTTTACGTATAATAAACTTGTAAGATTTTTAAATGGTGCAGAACTTCGTGATTTTTATTAAAGAGCGTCAAGCGAAGCAGGTGCGAGCCTTGCGGCAAAGCTGGCGAGTTTTTCCGAAATTGGTGATTTTATTCTTCAAAAAGCCCAGTAACCGAAACTATATGCGATTAAAGAAAAGTACGGCGAAGATATTTTAATTGAGGTTGAGCGACGAAAGAGTTGATATTGAGTTGATGAAAGAAGAGATTCAAAAGGCTAATCTTGATGAGAATGTTCACGGTATTATCGATCAACTTCGCTTGAAAATAAAAAGCGGTGAGAAGCTTTCGAAAAATGAACTGAGAGCAATTTTGAGGTGAAATTTCGAAAGAAAAAGATGTTGATGGTTTAAGTGGTAGCGATTTTGTTCCAACTACAGCACAAGCAATAAATTGGCTTTTGGCAGGCTATAATATTTCATTAGAAGATAGTTGCCATTGTTGGGCAAGGAAACTTGTTGGTGCTACCACTCGAAAATGTTTGAAAAATCTGGAGTGATGGTTTCGAAATTTGATGAATTTAACAGCAAAAGAAATGATAAAAACACTTAAAAGATTTTGATGTTGTAATTACAGCGGTTGGAAAACCTGGGTTGATTACTTCGGAAATGTTAAAATCTGAGCAGTGAGTTGTTGATGCTGGAACAGCAAGCGAAGCAGAGATTAGGGTGACAGTTTCAGATGAGGTTCGAGAAAATAGGAAGGATCTGACTATTACACCAATAAAAGGGTGAGGTTGGCCCATTAACGTTGCTTCTTTGATCGATAATGTGATTATTGCGGCAAAAGAAAAGTTGCAGATCAAAAAGGACAACAAGATTTATAAACAAAATAGACCTCGAATTAGGTCTATTATTCTATCTGAGACTTGATCGCTCCATTGAGAGCGGTCAGCTTTAGAATTGCAGCTTTTCGGCTTGCAGAAGTAGCCAAAAAGCAGTCATCATTGAAGTCAATCCAGAGTGCCAGAAACTGCGTTTGCGCCAGTTTGTATATGTCTACTGGAACATATGGAGTTGGGTTGTTTGGTGTAGGTGTTGGTGGGAGTTTGTTTCTTTGGAACTTCCACTTTCACTATCACAACCATCATTATCACAGGGTGTTGGTGTATCTACACAAAGCGGTGTTGATTGCGCTCATTCCTGTTGCTGTTGCTCGTGATTTAATTACGACAGATCTGCTTCACCAATCTTCAAAGAGTTGATCTTTAGTGTTTAGAATGTTATCTTGATCTCTACCGCTATCAGTACTTACGAAAGTAATATTTTGCTGGAGCGCGATCTGTTCCACGACAACATCTTTCAAATCAACATTTCCATTATTCGAAACTGTAATCTCGTGAGTTAAAATCAGTTCCTGCTTCGATTGTAGCATTTTTATGATTGTTTACAGTTTTCTTAATAACGATTGATGGTTTTCTTCCGTTTAACTTCGAAAGTTTTTACACAGTTTGAATTTGCATTCTCTGCATCTTTTTGTAATAACTGTTGAAGAAATTGTGAACTCAATACCAGTAATTTCGATATCAGCTGTTAATTTCGAACCATTGTTTACGGTCTTTTTCGATTACAACTTTACCGCTTTCATCTTTTGATGATGTATTTAACATCGATAAATGTTGTATGATTTTACAGTGTAAAGTATTGAATTCGAATCGTGTTCGAGAAATTTGAGTTGATGATATTTTTACGCCTACCAACTCAGGTTTGATTGGGTTTTGGAGTTGGAGCTTTTTGTTTTCAAGATTTTTCACAATTGCATTTGTATTTTTCACCATTTTAGTCATGATTGTTGAGATAATTGTATATTTCTCAGTTTACATCATTTGGAACAGTAATTTCAAATTTAGTGCCATTGTTGATTACTTTTGAGCTACAACTCACCTTTAGAATTTTTAACAACATATTTTGTTCAGTAAATTCTGTATCTTTTACTGAATATTTTGTATCAGCTAAATAAGTGATTTGCTTTTTCATCTTTGAACAATGTTTAAGCTTAAAAGCGTCACATTTATAAGCTGGAGTTTTGAGGTTTTTGGAGTATCACATTTTTAGTAATTCGTACGCTAGCAGTGTCATTTTTAACTATTTTTGATCACTTACTTGAGGCTATAATAGTTAAAGTATTTTCTCCACAAACTGGCAAATCTTTTTCAGCTACCCAACTGTTGCGTCAAAACGTACGTAAGCATCACCATTTACTTGATATGTACCAATAATGATTCCAGAATTTTTGGAATGATATTGTCGCTAACTTTCAAGCCATTTGGGTTTGAAGTGTTGTAAAAGTGTTGTACCTGCAACATAATTCAAACCTCAGTAGAATATCATGAATTACCAAGTTCTGAATTCCTGCAGAACCTGTATTTTTCCAGCGTGAATTTGGAATTGAACTGTGTCGCCACCTTTAGCGTTTTACAGTTTCACAAGATTTTCACCATCTGTTTTATTTCGAACTGTTTTTCGCAAGGTCGATGGTAGTTTTTTCTTGCAGTTGGCTTCTTGAGCTTTAACTTTAACGGTTACATAGCCTGCATTGAAACATCCAGAATTTTTCCGTCAAGTTTATCATATCCAAGTTTTTGCACCCGTATTATTTACGATGCTGTCTGGAAGTTTAGTTGTACCCATTCCAGGTTGTTTTCTCGAAAAGGCAGAGACCAGCAACATAAGCCAAGTTGAAGTCATTATCACTTGAGAAAGTTGCTTCATCCCAAACTGTGTTGGTTTTGCATTTGAAGCTGAAATCTGACCTTGAACAGTCACATGCTGTTGTTGTTGGAATGTTAAGTTTTGCTACTACGTTTTCGGCAGCAAGATTTGAAGTTCAGAAGCTGCGTTGTTGTGAACGTACATTCGAACATAATATTCTTTCCATTTTGACTTTCATATTGTTTGTCCATTTTGCGTTTGAGCCAACTTCACGAATTCAACGAAGTCTTTTTCGTCACCACCAATAACAGGGGTTATTTGTGAGTTGAGTTAATCGATAATATAATCTGCTGGTTTTCAATAGTAAAATGATGGTCGAGCTGGACCCAGGCCGTAACTAGCACACTGGAGCGATAACTGCAGCCAAAGATTGAACCAGAGATTACAGAATGGTTTTAATAAAAGGTAGTGAGTTTTTCATTTTGGTCCCTCATTTTCTCCCTTCTAATCTCCACCTATTAGAATTTACTATTAATTCAGTATCACTAATTCGTTTGTCAATATTTTGTCTCTTCCTTTAGCCGAATTGTTAAAACTTAAAATCAGGGTTATTAAGAAGTATCAATGTAAAAGCTGGGCGGCGGAGAACCGCCCAGCGTGAGTCTCGAACAAAGTGCAATCGTTAAAATCACAGTTGCTAGTCATCAATCGCAGGCTCGCTAATGGGCTATTGCCCGCAAAGTTGGCGAAGCTTGATGAAGTTGTTCCATTTGCTCTGGTTCGAGTTTGGAGCGGATCGACCTACTAAGCTATCGTAATGACGACCTGATCCGGGCAGGTCAAGATCCCATCATTGGTCACTGTTGTGGTACCATTGGAATCTGTTATCTTGCCAGCGCCAGACCAGTGAGACGGCTCGCTAATGCGAGAATCTTGTGCTGGAGTGGGCTGAGCTTGAAGAAGAACTTTTGTACTGGTGCAGCTGGAGCAGAGTAGCTTTCAGGCAATTTTGCCTGAGTAGTTTTCTGCTCCGTTGGCTGAGCATCGTTCTCGCCTCCGCCGATTGGGGCTTTTGCCTTGAGTTGGCTGGGTCCTTACTTGGATCCTTCTTTTCAACCTTGCTTTCGCTTGGTTTGTCAGGTTTTGTAGGGGAATCTCGATTTTTCTGTCAGATTCCGGGGATATTGTTATTTTTCATAACTAGTATTCCGCAGTGAACAAAACTATATAGCAGTATTGGTCTTTTGAGTTCTCTGGGTTTCGCACTTCAATGCTAGTGCTGTCCAGAGAGGTTTTGTATGTTTTTACTAACCACTACTTGATTGTTTTATCCAATCCGGTGGTATAGTAGTTGCTATTCTCGGCCATCGTTTTTGCAGTAACTTTACTGCGTTTTATAAACACCTGTAACTTGATGAAGACCTCCTGGCCTTCTTTGTTATGATAAAGTTGTCCTTTGCGGTTTTCGATCCATTTCTTTCATCAGATTTGGATCGATAAGTCCAAAAGTCATTGCCTTCTCTTTTAATGCCGACATTTGTGCGACATGTAATCAATCATTTCATTGACTGCAGTAGTAGCATCGCTTGAAAGAGAATTCTCTGAAGTATTCGCAATTATCTTATATTGATCGTTCTTCCTTTCAGGATTTGGCTTAATTTCGCTTCCTGAAACCACTAATCTATAATCTTAAAAATCTTCTTTTGTAAGATCTGATTTTACAAATGTGCAAGGAGCAGTAGTCATACTGGCATTTGTAGCATTGGCGCTTTTTGGCGCCAAAACAAAAAGTACAACGCCACTGCACCAATTACGATGACACTGCTGATAATTATTCCTGGCCAAATATTTGGCCTTAGATCAGCTAGAATACCTTCAAGGTATTCTAGTTCTTCTTCTTTGGTTTTCAGAAGTTGAGGCTTTAGCTTCAACATCATTGTACCAGATCTCTATCCACTTTTACTAGGATCAATATATGATACTATTTTGTTGAGGACTTTGTCGATTTTCTTGTTAGTGTTCATTTTTCCCACCTTCCTTTCGTTTTGATTTTATTTATTATCGGAATAATAAATGAACACAGAGGTATCACGATCCATACCTCATGATAAACCTTCGATTTTTAAAGCTTCATTGACAGATCCGCTGGATTATGATATGTCAACTGCTAGAATTATAGCACAAAAAGTATAAAAAGTCAATAAGCATATAATATATAAAATAAACGCAAGCGTTTTAACTTTTTCTAGAAAATAAAGAAAAATCGCAACTGTTTAAGGCAGATTTAGTAGATCACACTGGCGGAAACCTCGCGACTTTTAGGCTTCTCCTTTTGCTCATTCTTTTTAAATCACTTTTATGATATTCCTCTATTAGAATATCACAAATTCTTGTTAAAATTGATGGTTCTTCTGACTCTTCATCAGGGTTGGGTGTTAAGGAATATGCCAAAAACGACCAAAATCACACCCTGCAAACCCAAGAGATACCATTGAGGTAGGGCATTGAGGAGGACCCCTGTGAAGACAAGAGTTCTAATGAAAAATCCAGAACTCCGCCAAAAATCACAAATTTGGATTTTTGAGTCAAGTTTACAAAAACTATTAGTGTTGCGAAAATCAGAATTGAATAAACAACTCCAATATTATCAAGAATGCCAAAAGTAACAGCATTCAACATACGCAAAATAAACAGTATAAAAATTTACAAGAAGGTTGATCATTTTTCAACCCCTCTCTTTCATAAATATTTTCCAGTCCAGTATAGAAATGTACTAGAATACTTATATAATAACATAAAAAGCTTAAAAAGTCAATAAGTAAAGATTTCGAAAAAGAAAAAGCTCCAAAACTGAAGCTTTTCGATATAATTTTCAATTGGTGGGTGATTAGGGACTCGAGACCCCCAGACCCTCTCGGTGTAAACGAGATGCTCTAGCCAACTGAGCTAATCACCCGAACAATCACCATTTTAGCAGACTTTTTCGTAAAGTCAACAACTTTTTATTTTTGAAAAATATTAAAGTTATGTTAGTATTATTTAGATGAATATGTAAAATTGAAAAGGTGAAATAAAAAGAATGGACTCAAGAAAACCTAATGGGGTTGGCAAAAATATGAAAAATACGTAAAAATAAAAACATGAGGGTGAAGACTATAATTTTTACGACAGAGCAATACATGATAATTTGGTTATAGAAAAATTTTGAGCATTTTGTACTGGTTGAAAACCTATTTCCGTATCAGATTTTGGGATGGGTTCGAAGTTGAGAAACATTTTACTTCTAATTCCAAAGAAATTTACAGATACAATTAGTAATTTTTCGCCAGCAGAAAAGGAAGAATATTTTGAAATTTTGTCAAAATATGAAGCTCAGGGTTTTTCAATTTATGCTCGTGCAGCGTCAAAACGTTCGAAAAACTGTTGAGCATCAACATACACATTTGATAATTTTTAAATTATGATCGGCGAGTGAACTGGCTATTTAATATTGCAGAATAAAATTCTTTGGTGGAACAACTCTCTAAATAGTTTGGTTGATTTTTGGTGATGGTAGAATATTGAAAGTTTTATAATAATTTTAATAGAGAGAAAATATGAAATCAGAAAATATTCGAAATGTAGCAATTGTGCCCACGTTGACCACGGAAAAACCACTTTAGTGGACGGACTTTTAAAAGCAGAGTAATACATTCCGTGAAAATCAGGCTGAAATGAGGTCAAACACTCTAATGGACTCTGGAGATCAGGAGTCAGAGCGCGGGATTACTATTACCCTATAAAACAAACCTCAATTTATTATGGGGATTATAAAATTAATATTATCGATACACCAGGGCACGCAGATTTTTTTCTGGTGAGGTTGAACGCACACTAAATATGGCTGACGGTGTTATCTTGGTTACGTGGATGCTCAAGAAGCGACCAATGCCTCAAACGAGAATTTGTGCTTTCGAAAGCTCTTGAGCTTGGTTTAAAACCTATTGTAGTTGTAAACTAAAATTGATAAACCTGCGCGTCGAATTGCTGAAGTTAATGATGAAGTATCAGATCTATTCTTAGAGCTAGCAACGAATGACGATCAGCTTCTTTACCCAACTTATTATGCGATTGGACGTGATGGGAAAAGCTTGGCCCTGAGGTGCCAGAAAAAATCCTGAAGCAGATGCGAATTTTGAGCCGATTTTTGATGCGATTATTAACAGAAATTCCTGCGCCAAAAGTTGAACTTGAAGGTGATTTTCAGCTGACTTGTAACTTCTTTGACTTACGATAATTTCTTAGGAAAATATGCGATTGGGCGAATTTCTAGCGGAAAAGTAAAATCTGGCGAACAAATTGCGTTAATTAAAGCGAGATGGCACAGTTAAAAAGGCTAAAATTGATAAACTCTTTTGCATACCGTGGTTTGAACCGTGAGGAGATCCAAGAAGCCTTTGCTGGAGACATCGTGGCGATTACAAGTGTCTCTGAAGCTGAGATTGGTGAAACTTTGGCTGATGCACAAACAATCCTGAGGCTTTGCCGACAATTGAGGTTGAAAAGCCAACTCTTTCGATGTATCTTGGCCCAAACAGCTAGTCCAATGAAAGGTCGTGAAGGTGAGTTTACAACTTCACGTCAAATTGACGATCGACTAAAGAAAGAGCTCGAAACAAATGTTTTCACTACAAGTTGAAGAAAGTGGAATTGGTTTTATTATTTCAGGTCGTGGTGAACTCCATCTTTCGGTTCTGATTGAGACTTTACGTCGCGAAGGTTTTGAGTTTGAAGTTGGCCGCCCACAAGTAGTTACGATTCAAGAAGATGGTATCGAGAAGAGCCAGTTGAAGAATTAATCATTGAGGTTGCGCCAGAATTTGTGGGTGCAGTAAGTCAAGAAATGGGAACTCGCCGAGCAGAAATGCGTTCACAGAGAGTTTGCCAACAGGTGCGACACGATTAACGTATATCATCACTACTCGAGCTATGATTGGGCTTCGAGAGCTTAATGCTAACCGCAACAAAAAGGTACTATCATCATGAATAGCTTACCTCACGGTTATCAAGAGATGGGAACAAAAATCCCTTCTAGTCGAAATGGAGTTTTTGATTGCTTTCGAAAAAGGAACTTCAACACCATATGCACTTCAAAGTGCGGAAAGTCGTGGAGAATTATTTATCGGTCCAGGAACTGAAGTTTATGCTGGAATGATCGTGGGACTAAACAACCGCCAAGAAGATCTTGAAATTAATGTTGTGAAAGAGAAACACCTTACAAATATGCGTTCGAAATCTTCTGATGGTACGGTTCAGTTAACGCCATATACAGATTTAAGCCTTGAGCAATGTATCGATTTTATTGAAGATGATGAGTTGCTTGAAGTTACGCCACAAAATTTGCGTCTTCGAAAAACGCTATCTTGATTCAAATGAGCGTAAACGCATGGCTAAAGCCGTAAAATAAAGGCTTGACAATTTAATAATAATATTTAAAAATCGCCTCAAGGACAGTAGGCGATTTTTATTTTTCGAAAGTCTTAATTATTTTTCGCGACTTGTTCGAACATTTACTGAATATGATTCTTCAGATTGATTTACTCGAATAACTTTGAACAAAATAGTTCCTTTCTATAATCATTTTTATTTTGATATTTTTGTTTTTCGTATGATTATGTTTTATATAATAACACATAATAGCCGAAAAGTCAATAGTTTTTCTGAAAAAGTTTGAGTTGAAATTTAAACTTAACCGTGATAAAATAAGAGTAAAATTTGCAAAATAAAAAGGAAACATATGTTTAATAAAACAATTAACGACGTTGATGTGCGTGGAAAGGTTGTCCTAGTTCGCACAGATTATAATGTCCCAATTGAATATTCTGAAAATGGTGAGGCAAATATTTTGAATGATTTTTAGAATTAAATCAAGCACAACACTTAAAAACCTTATTGAGCGAGGTGCTCGAAAAATTATTATTATTTCACACATGGGTAGACCGAAGGCGGTTGAAGGAATTTCGATTTGGATGAGCTTGAGCATCTGCCAAATGGGGCTCGAAAATATTCATTACGGCCGGTTTTTAATCAGTTAAGAGATCTTTTAGAGGCTGAAGATTTGAATTTTCCGATGAATTTTCATACGACGCCAATTTTTCTCCACGTACGCGATATTCAGTTTCCATGAAGGACGCTGATGATGATTATAAAATCGAGATGGCTTGAGAATTTACGCTTTTTCGAAGGGTGAAAAATCTAATTCATCAGATTTTGCAGATGCGCTATTGCAGGTTACGGGAGCGGATTTATTTGTTCAGGATGGTTTTGGTGTTATTCATCGAGAACATACTTCAACGAGCGGAATCGCAAAAACTTCCAAGCGTGGCTGGACTACTTGAAAAAGAATATCTAACTATTTCTGAAGCTTTTTATAAACCCCAAAAAGGCCATTTGTTGCAGTTATGGGTGGCGCTAAAATTTCAGATAAACCGCCTTTAATTGAAAAAGTTTGTTGAGCGTGCAGATAAAATTATTGTAGCTGGCGCGATTGCAAATACTTTTTGAAGTATCTTAATGTTAGGGTCGGAAAAAGTCGAATTGAAGATGGCCAAAAAGGAAGTTATCGAACAGATTTTTAGATTGGCGGAGAATAAGGTTGGTTTTGAAGGCCTTCGAGAATTTATTATTTTACCAGAAGAAGTTGCTGTAGCGAAAGAATTTTCGAAAGATGCTGAACGAGTCGAAAAACGAGTTATCTCTGTCGCTGAAGATGAAACAATTTTAGATCTAGGGTGAAAAGGCGATTCAAAAAGCTTGAGAGTGAAATTTCGAAAAGCTAAAATGGTCGTTTGGAATGGAACCGTTGGTTATGCTGAGTTTGAGAATTTTGCCGAAGGTTCACGTCGAACATGTTTGCAAATTTCGAAATCTACGAGAGATAATGGTATGAAGTCAATTGTTGGTGGCGGTGATACATCGGCTTTCGCGCTAAATTGGTCAAATCAAAAATCCTAAAATTGTTGATTTCTCACTAATTTCAACTGGCGGTGGCGCGGCTCTAGAGTTAATGAGTGGCGAAATGTTTACCAGGATTTGAAGTTCTGGAAGATAAAGCATAAGAATTTACAAAAATAAAAATAAAATGTTAAAATAAGGTTATTATGAACAAAAACTTGTTATCGCTAACTGGAAAATGAATTTAAATATGCAAGAGTCAAGTATTTTCTTGCATAAATTATGAAAAAGTTCAATCTCATCGTGGGATGGAAATTATTCTTGCGCCGTCAACTTTTTACGCTTCAATCTTTAAGTCTGCAAATTAACCATCGTCAATTTAAACTGCTGCTCAGAATTTTTATTGGCGCGACCACGGTGCTTTTACTGGTGAAGTTTCGATTTCTCAACTTCGAGGAATTGTACAATATGCGCTTGTTGACATTCCGAGAGGCGGAATATTTTTCACGAAACAGATAAGGATATTCATGCGAAAGTTGCAGCAGCTATTAGGAATAATATTCGTCCGATTCTCTGTATCGGTGAAACTTCAGACGAACGGAACCATGAAGAAACAAATCTAGCATTAAACGATCAGCTACTAGGTGGACTCATGCGAATGTTTCGAGTGAAGATATTTCGAAAGTTATTATCGCCCATGAACCAGTTTGGGCGATTGGAACTGGAGTAAATGCTAATCCAGATGATATTCGAAAAGCTGTAAAAACTATCAGAAGCCAAATTAAAAAATTTGTATGGAGCAAAAACCATCGAAGAGATTCAAGTGGTTTATGGTGGAAGTGTTTCAAATCAGAATTTGCGACAGACTATGCTAAAAATTAAAGGTGTTGATGGGCTATTAATTGGCGGTGCAAGCCTAAGTGTTGAAAAAGTTTGCACAAATTACTCAAAAAGGTTTTTGAAACAATAAAAATAAAAGGAAAAATATGAGAGATATAGATTTTGAAGAATTAGATAAAGCGGTTGGAAGTTATCTTGAAAACGGTGTTGTACCAAATTCAAAAGAGGAAAATAATGAGGCTTTTTCAAAAATTGAGAACCAGATTGAGTATTCGACGCGAGCAACAAAAATGGTTTTTGCACGAAAAGCCCGCAACCAGCCAACCAGCTTCACTATAATAATGAAAAAGCAAATTCGAAATATTAAAAAGTTAGTGAAAATCCAAAAATGAGAAGAAAGTCATCTCTGGAAAGCCAAAAGTTCGCATTTTTGGATGATTTTTAGTGCACCAGTTCTGCCAGAACATCGTCGAGGCAATTTCAGTACACCATTTTTCAGCAAAAAGAAGAAAAAGTTGCCTTCGAAAGTCCAATCTTGGAAACTTATGGTGGTGAAAAGCTAGTTCGAAATGTTAAAAAGCTTGAAAATTCACCAATTCGATGTTTTGAAAAATGAAAAACTCAAGTTAAAAATGGGAGTTAGAGCTCAGCCTCAGGAAGATGAAATTAAACCTATTTTTAGGGTCAAAAACTAATACTTCGAATCGTGCAGAATTTTATGCTGGATGTTTATCGGATTGGCGATGATGACACAATAAGCTTCGAGTTTTTCATAGTGAACGTGCAGTTGAAATTCCTGAGCGAAGGTCTTCTGGATTGGCTTTTGAACATTTAAAATTAGAAAAAGAGTCGGAAAAAGTTATGCCAGAAATTTCGAGCTTAAAAGCTAGCGACAAGACAATCACGCCGCTTAATAATTTTGAAGAGATCCGAAAGGAAATTGATGATGTAGTTGAATCTGAGGCTTCGAAAATTGAAGTTAAGACCAATCTAAAAACAGCCAGAACGAATAGAAGAAAAATGAGATAGAAATTTTCAATATTGATGAGAAGGCTAACGAAACTGCTGATCAAGAGGAAGTTTCAGGAAAAATAATAATTCAGCCAGTTGATGAATCTGAAAAGCCAAAAACACTTTTTGCAAAAATCCATAAAATTGAAAAAAGACCGTTAGGTATGAACCAGAATCGAGCAGAGAGTTTTGAATTCAAAAGATCGGCTTCGAATCATGAACAAAACCAACAGCAATTATAAAAGAACTTAGGCAGGCAAAACTATCTACACCAATTTTCTTGAGCGATGAATATTCTACACCAGTCAAGCATAGAAAGAAATCTGGTTGGAGTTGTGTTAGCGATATTCACAATATTGTTGCTAGGGCGGTGTGCTGGTTTTGTGGCATATTTGGTGGCATTTCAATAAGATTTTGAATAAGATACTAAAACCACTTTTCTAAAGTTGAAAGGTGGTTTTTATTTAGTGTGGAAAAGAAAAGGCCAATGTTGTGCTAACTTTTTAGAAAATAGCTAATTGTAGATATTTAGCAGTGTTAATTTTACCCCATTTTTAATTCTTCATTTTATTCTTTAGGGTATTATCCTGATCGTTAAGTTATTTAAATGTAATAATAGAAATCCACTCATATACGTGCTTCTAAGGTGTGGAATTTTAAAGTATTAAAAATATAATTTTTAAAAATCAACAATTTGCTAAAAAGGCTAAAATTTGATAAAAATGAAAGAATATGAATGCACAAGAAACTGAAAAAGCTTATCTAGAATTTTTGTCAAAAAATGGCTACGAAATAATTGAGAGGGCCTCTTTAATCTTAAAAAGATGACCCAACAACTTTATTTACAGGAAGTGGAATGCACATACTTTACCATATCTTTTGGGTGAAAAACACCCAAAAGGCGCGCGATTAACAGATAGTCAAACATGTTTGCGTGCACAAGATATTGACGATGTTGGCGATAATCGGCACACAACTTTTTGAAATGTTGGGAAATTGGTCTCTCGGCGATTACTTTAAAGAGCAGCAAATTCGGCAATTTTTGAGTTTTTAACGGATGTGGTTGGCCTAGATCCTTCAAAAGATATACGTATCTTGTTTTATTGGAAATAAAAATATAATATTCCTCGTGACGATGAGTCTGCGAAAATTTGGCAAAAGGTTTTTGCGGAAAAAGGAATTGATGCGAAAATTGTTGAGCTTGATACTGCCGAAAATGGTGACAAAGCTTGGTCTTCAAGGTGGTCGAATCTTCTTTATAACGATAAAGAGAACTGGTGGAGCCGAGGTGGTGGATTGGATACCACACCAGTTGGGGATCCGTGTGGTCCAGACTCTGAAGTGTTTTTATGATTTTGGTGAAGAAAACCACGACGCTAGCTTTGGAGAAGCTCATCCTGCGAGCGACAGCGATCGATTTGATGGAAATCGGTAACCAGGTGTTTATGCAATATCGCTGTCTCTGAGGATGGCTCTTTCGAACCTCTTGAGCACAAGAATGTTGATTTTGGTGGTGGGTTGAAACGAATCGCTGCGGCCAAAATCGATAGCCCAGATGTTTTCCAGATTAGTTTAATGAAACCAATTATTGAAAAAAATTGAAGAAATAAGTGGTAAAAATACAGCGAAAATACTGCTTCAATGCGTAATTGCTGATCATCTTCGAAGTGCAGCTTTTTGGCGGTTGATGGATGTATGCCTTCAAATAAAGAGCAAGGTTATGTCATGCGAAAATTTATCTCGTCGTGCGATGGCTAAAGCTTTCGATTTAGGTATTGAAGATAATTTTGTAGAACAGATCATCCCAGTTATTGTTGATATTTATGCTCCAGACTATCAAGAAGTTGCCGAAAAGAGCGATGAAATTATTGCCAGTAATGGTGAAGGAAGAAAAAGCTTTCCGTCGAACACTTCGAAAAGGATTACGTGAACTTGAGAAGTTTTCGAAAGATGGATTAACAGGTGTAGAACTATTTCAATTGTACGATACTTTCGGTTTCCCACTTGAGCTCTCACCGAAGAGGCTGTTCGTCGAAATATTCCGCTTTCGAAAAATTGGCAGGAAGAATTCAATGCTAAGATGAAAGAACAGCGTGAACGTTCACAGACAGCTTCAAAAGGCAAATTTAAAGGTGGGCTTGAAGGCCAAACTCTTGAACATCGCAAGCTACACGGCTACACATTTAATGAATGCGGCTTTTGCATAATATGTTTTGAAGGACAAATTGCAAAAGGGTTCAAATATCAATACAGATCGGTTACGATTTGATTTTTACATTTGACCGCAAGCTGACAGATGAAGAGAAAAAGCAAATTAAAGATACGGTGAATGAACAAATATCGAAAGGCTTAGAAGTTTCTTGGGCAGAATATCCAACAGACTATGCACTAAACGAACTAAAAAGCGATTGGTGTGTTCGGAGATAAATACGGTGAAACCGTAAAAGTTTATACAATGAAGGCTGAAGGTGAAAAACCTTTCAGTGTAGAAAATATGCGGTGGCCCACACGTCAATAATACTAAAGAATTAGCAGAGGGCGGTAAAAATTTAAAATCGTTAAAGAACAATCTTCAAGTGCTGGAGTGCGTCGAATTAGAGCGATCCTTCAATAAAAAGAATCAGTGTACTATATGTGCACTTATTTAGTATATAAAAATTTGCAAAAAGCATAAAAAGCTTTATAATAGTTTTAAGATGTTATTCAAGAATAAACAAAGAGAAGATTTAAACGATAATCGTATCGTTGCGCTTGATATTGGAACTGAATTCGTGAAGGCTCTGTAGCCGAGATTCACGATGATGAAATTCGTGTGATCGGTGTTGGTCGTGCGAGGCAAGAAGTCTCTGATATGCATTCAGGCGCTATTGCTGATATTGCGAGCGTTGTTCAGAACTGTGAAACCGCACTAATTGAAGCAGAAGATCAGGCTGAAATTCAAGCAAAAAGGCTGTGATAGGAATAGCCGGAGAGCTAGTGAAAGGTGCGACAGAATACTATAAAATACCGTCGACCTCAACCAAATCGACCGCTTGATGAGGCAGAGATGGAATTTATTATCGATAAAATTCAAGAACGCGCTCAGCTTAAGGCACTGAGAGAAATTGCTCTCGAAAGTAGGAAATCAAGAAGCTGAAATTAAGCTAGTTAATTCAGCGATTGTGGGTATTCATATAGATGGATATAAAGTTTCAAATCAATTGGTTTTTCAAAGGTAAAGATGTTTCAATCCAGATATATACAGCTTTTTGCACCAACGAGTTCATATTGGTGCTATTGAACGTGTTGCAAAATGAGCTGGCTCTTGATTTGATTGCAGTTGCTGCTGAGCCTTTGCGGTAGCTAGAAGCGTTGTTGGATCAGACTCTTCAAGCAGTTTCACGGCTATTTTAGCTGATGTGGGTGGTGGAACGACAGATATTGCAGCTGTTAATGACGGCGGTGTTGAAGGCACTAAGATGTTTGGAATCGGTGGAAGAAGTTTTACTAACCAGATTGCTAATGAAATGGGGCTGTCATACAAAAATGCCGAAAAGCTTAAAGTTAACCTTTCGAGACGATAAACAGAGTCTAATATTGCGCAACAAGCAATGGATGCAATCGAAAACACTCTTGATGTTTGGGTTTCAGGGCGTTGAACTTGCTTTAAGTGATTTTGAAAAATATTGATTATCTTCCTTCGAGAATTTTTGCTTTTGTGGTGGTGGGTCTAGTCTAGAGTCTTTGACTGAACGTCTTGAAAAATAGTGACTGGTGGAAAGAATTGCCATTCAACAAAAACCTACGGTTAAACACATAAAACCAGAAGAAGTCTCTGGCGTTGTAGATGAATCTGGAAAAATAAACGACCATACATTTTATTACTGCAATGGGACTATTGCAGAGTCGGTTACGATACTTATAGTTCTGATGAAAATGCGAGTGAGAATTTCAGAGACAAGCTAAATAGAATTTTTGCGAACTTAAAGAGGTAGAAATGAGTGACTACAAAAGATGTAATTTATGTTGATGTAGGAAGACGATATTACGGATGTTGTAAATAAAAATAAAAATCTTCGAAAGAGCGGATTAGTGCGATTATCCCACCGAAAAGCCTGGGTGTTTTTCGAAGCGCCGTAAATATTAGGTTACTATCTCGTACTGCCCAGAAAGCCGATAAAAGATAGTTTTTGTTACAAATAATTCAGCTTTAAAAACTATATCGGCTGCAGCGAAAATACCTAGCAGAAAAGCATTGCAAAGTAAGCCTGAAATCCCAGAAATTGATATTCTTGAGGTTGATGGTGATGATATTATTGATGGTGAAAGCTTGCCAATTTCAGAATTGTAGAGGTCCGACTTCTGATGAGAAAGAGGCTGAAATTCTTGAAGGAATTGATATTGATGATAATAAGAATTTTTAATAAGATCAATCCAGAGCTTAAAAAAAGAGAAGACTAATAAATCTAGAAAAGGATCGAAAGTTCCAGATTTTTCAAAGTTTCGAGATTCTTATTATTGGCGGGGTATTCTCTGTATTTTTAGTATTTATGATTTGGGCAATATTCTTTGCTCCATTTGCGGATATCACGATTGTTGCAAAAACCTCGAATATTAACATAAAAGTGTATTGCTTCGATTTCCAATAGTGCAAGTGAAAAATCGTTGCTTTCAAAAACTGAAACTATTGAAAAAATCATGAAAATTACTTTTTGAAGCTACTGGAACTCGTGAAGAAGGTGAAGCGGCTTCGGGAATTCTGACTCTTCAACAAAAACTCAATGATGTTCCTATGACTATTGCCCAAGGGTCAGCTTTTTCAGCTGGGCAATGTAATTTTGTAACGACTTCAAATAGTAGTAGTTCCTAAAAGCTAGACTTTCAGATGGAGGCCTAAGCTAGGAGAGGGGTAAGTGTTAAAATTAAAAGCAACAACTATTGGCGAGCAATGTAATTTACCAGCACAAAAATATGTTTCAGTCAATTAAAGGTGTCTCAACAAGTGGCGGTCAGCTTTCAGGTGGTTCGAAAACTTTAAAAGTTGTTTCGCAAGATGATATAAATGCAGCAAAAAGCTAAAATCAACACAGAAAATGTAGATTCTATTAAGAGTTCTTTAAAGCTAAATTTGGTTCAGATTACACTATATTGAACGATAGCTTCTCCGTAAAAAGATGGTGAGATTTCTTCTTCGGTTTTCCGTCAATCAAGAGGCTCCAGATGGTAAGGCTACACTAAAAAGCTAAACTCTCTATATTCAATTATGGTAATTGAAAATAGAAGTATTGAAAAGAATTATCTCTTCTTTTGCTAAAAATAAAAATGGGTGACTTAAAACGATCAAAAATTTATGATTATGGCTTGAAAAGATGTATCGTTTTCGAAATTTAGTGGTAATAGTGTAGAAATCTCATCAAGTGTTAAAATTGGCCCAGCTATTGATATAGACAGCCTTAAGGATAAAATCAAGGGTAAAAATCTGGCGAGGTTCCAAGCTTGGTTGAGTCGAGTGAAAGGTGTCGAGAATGTTGATATAAAATTTCCATTCTTTTGGGTTACAACTGTGCCCAGAAGGATAATAAAAGATTAACATCAAATTTACGGTTGATAAACTAATGAAATCTTTAAAAGTTAATGGCTCTTGATGTTGGTACTAAGAGAATTGGTATCGCTTTTGGCTGACTCCCTATCAAAAATAGCCATACCATTTACTACTGTTGAGTTAATAATGATGTAGATTTTGCAATAAAAACAAATTATTGAGATAATTTCGAAAGAAGAAATAGATATTCTTGTGGTTGGATTACCACGAAATCAGAGTGGTGAAGAGACTTCGCAAAACTGCTTATACCAAAGAATTTGTAAAAATTTTGGAATATTCAGTCGATAAAATTTGTTTTTCAAGATGAAAGCTTGACGAGTATTCAGGCTGAGGACAGGCTAGAAGCTATGGAAAGCCATATTCAAAAAGGTGATATTGATATGAATGCGGCTTCAATTATTTTACAAAGATTATTTGGAGGAGAATTTTTAATGGATGGAATTACAAAACCGCCAGTAAATAGAGATGATCAGGGAGCTAATAGAAGATCGTGCTGAAAAGAGCTATTGAGGAAATATCTAAGCGTGAAAGAGAAGCTGCTGTATCTTGGATGCAAAAATAATAAAAAGAGTTTTTCGAAAAGAGGATTTTTAGTTGTTTTTACGGTTTTATTGTTTTGTTTTATTTCTTTTGTGGAATTTTATTCTTAAGCTACAATAGCGCAATAAATTATAAAACTAACGATTCTAAAAAGTTAACTTCCAATATTAGCAAGGGCAATCTTTTAGATTTAGTTGCTCAGAAATTGGCTGATAAAAATAATTATTTCTAAAAACTCATTTATTTTTTATGCACGAATAAATAATAAACGAAATATTTTAGCTGGTAGTTATCAGTTATCTTCAAGCATGACGATCCCTGAGGTTTTAGATATTTTAAATAAAGGTCAGGTTGCTGATAACTTTAATATCACCTTTCTGCCTGGTGGAACAGTGGGGATGGCAAAAACTAGTCTTTTGACTGCTGGATATTCGAAAAATGATATAGATGATGCTTTTTCGAAAGATTATTCTAGAATTTCCAACTCTTTTTCTCTGGTAAGCCGAAAAATAAGGATCTTGAAGGATTTCTTTTATGGTCAAACTCTATAATTTTAAAAAAGGTACGAAGGTTGAGGATATTCTGCGGAGATACTTTACAGATTTTGAGGCCAAAAATCAAAGAATTAAAGCTTGAGGATAAATTTAAAACAAAAAGTTTAAGCCTATATGAAAGGTATTATTCTTTCTTCTATTGTCCAAAAAGAAACTTTAAATGATTTTTGAAGATCAACAAAAAGTTGCAGGTGTTTTTTATAATAGAAATTAAAGCTGGATGACGCTTGGCTCAGATGTAACATATCAATATATTGCAGATAAAACAGGGGCTGAAAGAACTCCAAATTTAGATAGTCCTTATAATCTTCGAAAATATAAAGGTTTAACACCTACTCCGATTGCAACACCTGGGCTGTCCGCTCTTAGGGCGACAACTCACCAGCTGAACATGATTTTTATTCTTTGAGCGGGGATAATGATAAAACTTATTATAGTAGGACAGATAGTGAGCATCAGAATAATATTAAGAAGTATTGTGCAAAAAGTGTTTGATTTTGTGAGTAAGCTTGACAATTTATAAATATTTGATAATATTTTATATGTAAATTAGTGCAAGAGATTGATATTGTACGTATTTCTTGTATTGAGGCACCTGCCAGAAAACACTTTAAGGCATTCGTTTTAACTCCTATAATATTAATTAAAAAGGGTCGACACTATGCTAATATTCGAAAGAAGAGGTGTTATTAAGGTAGTTCATCACAGTAATGTGGTTGTGGGAGAAAAGATTATTTGTAGTCAAAAAGGGAGCTAAGTCTCCTAAAATTGAAATCATACAGAATAGAAATAATAAAGTTTCTAATTCTACTTTTCAAAAGATAATTAATATACTAAGTTTAAAATCAACTGTTGTTTATTCTTCTATTTTTATTATTGTAGTTATGGTTGCTGTATTTGGCGGTGATCAACCAGAATTTAAAAACTCAACCTTAAATAACCAAAATAAATTTGAGTTTATCCGAAAAATAATGCTCAAAATAACAATAATACTGAAAAATATTCAGTAGCGGACAAAGTTACTGAGTCTGGTGTTATAGCCAATCTTGCAGAATCTGCCGATTTGGCAGTTGCACCTTCTGCGGCGAGTCTTTCGACATCTACTGCTATACTCAGGATTCGCCCCAGGTTACTGTTTCTGTTGAGAAACCCTAAAGTTCTTGAAGTTTCTTCCGAGAAGCGTGAAATCGTTAAATATACTACAACTTCAGAAGAGGTTATTCAAGAAATTGCCGATAAATATGGTATTACTGCTCAAACTATTAAGTGGGTTAACGGCCTGAAGGGTGATAAAGTTGAAGCTAAGGAGGTTAAGAATCCTACCTGTGGACGGAATTGTTTATAAAAATTAAATCTGGTGATAGTATAAAATCGCTATCAGAAAAATACCAAGCTAATTTGGAGAGGTTAATTTCTTATAATAAGCTTAAAAGATGAGAAGAACTTAAAGAAGGTGCTGAAATTGTTATTCCAGGTGGTATTTTGCCCGAAGAGGAGCGACTCAGATTATAATCCCTAGGTCTAAGGTATTTTTCAAAATTATGCAACCTCAAAATCTCGAAGCTCTCTGGAATCTGGAAGCATATCATCGGTTTCGTTATCTTCTAATTATAATGTTAAGCTGGAAATGCTTACGCTTGGGAAACTGTACTTGGTATGCATATAATCGTCGTCCAGATATTGGAAGTTTTTGGGGAAAATGCTTCAACTTGGGCGGTTAGTGCTCAGGCAGCTGGATATCGAGGTTGACCAAACTCCATCTGTTAGCGCAATTGCTCAATGGAATGCTTAGCAAATCAATATATTTGGGGGTATGGGCATGTTGCTATTGTTGAATCAGTGAATTCCGACGGAACAGTTACTGTTTCCGAGCATGAACTATGCTGGAAAAACTAAATGTTGTCACGAGCAGAACTGTACCTGCAAGTAGTGTGTCAAACTACATACATTAATTTCTTTAAATGAGCGCTCATGGATTGATCGCTCATTTAAAATCGGGACTTTCATCGCTTTTCGTGTTATTATATATGTATGTTTGTAGATACAGCTAAAATCTTTGTCCAGGCTGGCCGTGGTGGAAATGGCGCGGTTAGTTTTAGGCGTGAACTATATATTGAAAAAGGCGGTCCTGACGGCGGCGATGGCGGTCGTGGTGGTGATGTTATTTTTCGAGCAACCAAAAGACTTAAATACACTTTTCAAATTTTCGATACAAACCAGAGCTTAAGGCTAAAAATGGTGAAAGTGGTTCAAAACGTAATAAGACAGGAAAGTCGGTGAACCGTTAATTGTAAAAGTTCCGGTTGGGACTATAGTTGCCGAAATAATGAGATTTTAGCTGATTTAAAGTCTGACGGAGAAGAGGCTGTAATTGCTCGTGGTGATGAGTGGTTTTGGTAATGCACACTTTAAGTCTTCCGTTCGTCAAACTCCTCGGGTTGCAGAGCTAGGTGGAAGCTGGTGAAACTTTCGAAGCTGATTTAGAGCTAAAACTGCTTGCTGATGTTGGGCTGGTTGGTTTTCCTAATGCTGGAAAAATCAACATTTTTAAGCGTGGTTTCAAATGCTCGTCCAGAAATCGCAAACTATGCTTTTACAACTAACACCAAATCTTGGTGCAGCAGAAATTGATGGCTCAAATTTATTGATAGCAGATATTCCGGAAGCTTAATTGAAGGGGCTAGCGAAGGGAAGGCTTTAGGTGATGCTTTTCGCGTCATGTTGAACGAACTAGCGTTTTATGTGCATTTTGATTGATGTTTATGAAGAAGAACCAGACGAGCAATATAGAATTATTCGTGAAGAACTAAAAATACCAACAGAACTATTAAATAGACCTGAGATTATCGCTTTAACTCAAAAACAGAAGGAATGGATACTGAAATTATCGATTTCCAGATTTCGAAACTTCGGTTGCTGGCGATTCTCAAATTTTTGTACGATTTCTTCACATCAGGGTTTGAAAGAAGTTCTTCGCGCTCTTCGAAAACAAGTTGAAGATTTTAGAAGTCTTCAAAAATGAGGGCAGAAGATAATGAAGGAGATGAAGATATTACTATTATTTCACTTTTCGAAAGAGGATATCAATAAAAGCTTGGTTTTGTTGAATTTAATGAAGAAGAGGGTGTTTATGAAGTGTTTGGGGATAAAATTGAGAAATTTGCTCGAAGAACTAACTTTATGAATATTCATGGCGTAAAATCAGTTTGCGAGATATTTTTGCGAAAAATGGGAATTGAGCATGAACTCCGCCGAATGGGTGCAGAAAACTCAAGCATAATTTCAATTTCAGGCAATCAATTTGAACTAGTTGATTCTGAATTGGGAAGACTAAAGTATATGACGTACTTTACGGTTATATTTTTGCTAGAAATTAAATTTTTCGCAATATGCATTAAAATCTGTAGTTGATATTTTATCGAGATTATCTAAAGATTCTTGATAATTTCGAACTTTTCCGTAAGTAAAATTCTTCACGATAAAAATTCACGATTCTTTCGGTTGATTCGCGAGTTATTTTTCGCTATTTTTGATATTTTGTTTAATCACTTCAAAAGCTTGAATATCAATTTTATTATTTTGACTTTCAAAAACTCCTCATTAATTATCTTTTTGAGCTCGTTTTTGTTCTCTGGTTTAATTTTTGAGCCAATCACAAAAAGGGATAGTTTCGCATTGTATTGAGATGAGAGCTAAATTAATTCCATATATAATACCTGTATTTCTTCCTCGCAAAAAGGCTTTTTACCAATTTTTGGGCGAAAGAAAAGATACGACATTAAAATATCAAAAATACAATTCGCTCTTTTTCGGTTAAGGGCTGGTTTGTATGAAAAATTTTACAGATTTCATCGACTGTTTTTGAATTATGGAGCGTTGAAAAACTTTTTGTTTGATTGCGGAGAGGCTTATAGTTGGTACTCTTTCCTAAGGGTAGATTTATTTTGTCGATTTCTTTGATAAAAAAATTCAAGTTCGGCATCTGAAAAATCGGCACAAATAATTATTCGAAGATTATGTTTTAACGTAGTTTTTACGATAAAAATTCTGGAATATCTGTAAGATTTATAGATTCCAACTCGCTAAGATGCTCTTTTTGTCTTTTATATCATGAAAAACTTCTTTTAAAGCCTTTTTCGAAAATTTGAACTGATGGTCGTATGGATTTATTTGTAATTTCAGTTCCAACGATTTTTCTTTTGAATTTCAAATTCTGCTTGAGAGCTTGGCATTTTTGAGATTGAATTTGCTAAAATATCAAAACACTCTTTTCGAGAACTCTTTTGGCGATGTGATAAAAATCTTGTCCGTTCGTAGAAAGTATTGGCAGTTTGAATAGGCGCCAAATCTTAAGAACTTTTCACTAGTTTCTTTTGGAAAGGCAACAATTAGGTGTTCTAAAATATGCAGGAACTTGTGCTTTTTGTGAATGATTATAGCCCGCATTAAAATTGAATTCTAGATGAAAAGTGTTAGGGTTTGGGTTTTTATATAGAGTAGCTCGATGTTATTAATGATTATTTCTTTGTTTTCATAAAATCCTTTCCTAAATAAATATGATTATAAAATGCCAGGGCTTGCAGGGTTTACATTTTATGGTGCTTCCATGCTGAATTTTGCTGTTTTTACTGTTGTCAGGTTTTCTGTAATTACAGGGTCTAAATGAACTCAAAAACATATTTTGTTCCATTATTTTTATTTAATCTATAAAGACTATTATATAAAGTATAAGATAAAAACACTAAAGAGTAAAGAAAAATTGAAAAATTTGCTCGAACTAATTTTTATGAACGTACATGGCGTAAATCAGTTTTGCGTAGATATTTTGCGGAAAAATGGGAATTGAACACGAGCTTCGCCGTATGGGTGTGCGAAAATTCAAGCATAATCTCAATTTTCGGGCAATCAATTCGAGCTTTGTTGATTCGAATTGGGAAGATTAAAATTATCTAGAAGTACAAGCACGATCTTAGTCGTGCTTATAAGTTCTACCTTAGGGTTTTCTCCTGATTTTCCTAAGGAATTTAATGTTCTGTAGTGATAGCAGCGATTTTTCATCTATGCCTAAATGTAACCCTACCGTTTTTCTCACCTGGGCTGCATCGAACCACTTTGAGAAGATTTCAATAATCGTAAGGGTTACAAACCCACTAGAAGAAATAGTTTGATCAATCCTTTTGTGATTAGACTGATTTCTTTTTAGCCTTTTATAGTTAGCTTTCATTTATTTTTCTCCTAAATGTGCGCGCCACCCTCTGGCGAATGAGTGAGATTATTATCTCAGGGACATTTGTATTTTACCATATTTTAATTTAAAAGTCAAGTGTATTTGTTATTTTTGTAGTTTTAGAGTAAAAATATAACCATGAAGACTTTCTATGATTTAGAGACTAGTGGATTTAGCCCGCAAAACGATCGAATTATGCAATTTGCAGGGCAGCGAACAGATGAAAACTTAAATAGAATTGGCGAACCTATTAATATTTTAGTAAAACTTAACGATGACGTTTTACCGAGCCCGAGTGCATTAATGGTTACAAAATTAGCCCACAAAAACAATTGAAGAAGGTTATACTAGCTGAATTTGCGAAAATGCTTATTGAAAGAATACTTCACATCAGATACAGTTATTGTTGGATATAATAATGTTCGATTTGATGACACTCATATTCAGCATCTTTTGTGGCGAAATTTTTATCCACCATATGATTGGCAATGGAAGGAGAATCGTTCTCGGTGGGATTTGCTAGATGTTGTGCGTATGATACGAGCACTTCGACCTGAAGGTATTAACTGGCCTTTTTATCGAGAATAGCGAAACTGGTGAGAAATTTGCCTCAAATAAACTTGAACTTTTTAACTAAAGAAACGGAATTCTCATGAGAATGCTCACGATGCGTTAAGTGATGTTGATGGGTTAATAGATGTGGCGCGATTGTTGAAAGAGAAACAGCCACAGATTTTTGAGTATTTATTTAAGATGCGCTCAAAAATGAAGTTCAAAAATGATTAACCTTGAAAATCCAAAAACCTTTTTATATACATCAGGTCGTTTTAAAGTTGAGTTTGAAAAACTACAGCCGCTTATCCAATTGCTCCAGCTAAGAACAAAAATGTGATTGTTTGGGATTTACGCTTTTTCTCCAGAAGATTTTCTTGATTGGAGTGCTGAACAAATTTTTAGAGAACATTACGGCAGATTTCGAAACTCGTTCACAAGCAGACTTTAGCCGATTGCGGCAAAAATTTTACAATACAACAAATGTCCAGCAGTTGCGCCAATTGGTGTTTTGAACGAGGAGAATCAAGAAAAGGTTAAATCTAAATTAGCGGATATTCAAAAACTTAGACTTATTGCGAAAAATCCTCATTTTGCAGAAAATATTCGATCTGCTTTCGAAAAGAGAGATGAAATTTCGAAAGAACGACATGAAAAATATTAGCTTATCTCCTGAGGCTCGACTTTTTGAGGGCTTTTTATCGAGAAGTGACGAAATTAAAGCCGAGGCTGTTCTGAAATTCTACTGCTCGAGAGTTGGCTGATTTTCACCCTGACTTTATGACGAACGATTAAACGGCTTGTTACTTCACTATAAAGCTAGAAGCTTTCCCAAAGAGTTTGAGTTCTCAAGAAAAAGAGTTATGGGGAAGAATATCGTGCTGAGAATTTGAAAAATGCTTCCAAAATTTATGAAAGAATTTCAAGAAGCTGCAACAAGAGGAATTTAAGTGTGCAAGAGCAATTTATTTTGGAAGATATTAAACTGTGGCTTGAAAATGTTTTTACCGGATTTAGAGAGTTAATCTTTTAGCTTTTTAGAAATTTCATGAGACCATTCGGCTTGTTTTAAATTCTTAAAGTCGTTGTTAGCTGATTTCTTAAAGTCTATTATTTCTTGCGGCAAAAAGCCTTTTTATGTTGAAAGCCAGCCTTCCATTCATAATCTTTAGTATAGCTAAGGTCTTCGGTAATTTTTGAGGTTGAATTTCCGAAGATGTAAGGGTATTTGCGCGTGTGGAAACTCTCTAACGAGTTCATAAGATTGATACGATTAGGCCAGTCGTTTCCTCGAGATTTTTGCTTTTCGAAAGTGCGGTTGCACAGTGAAAAAGAATATACTTAGCTTCTGGCATACCAACCTTTTCTACTGCTTCGAAAGTTGAATTTGCTAAGGTACTGCCCCATTCCAGCAAGGCCAATATCTTCAGCTATAAAAATAATCATTCGGCGAGCGATGAATTTTGGATCTTCACCAGATTTTAACATTTTTGCAAGATAAAAACATGCGGCTTCTGCGTCACTTCCGCGCATACTTTTATAAAAAGCTGAAATTGTATCGTAATGGTCATCGCCGTTTTTATCATAAGCTAAAAGCGGAGAATTGATTGATTCTTTCAAAGGGTTTCGAGAGTTATGTGTTTCGAAATTTAAGATAAGTTCAAGATTTCCCAGAGCAGTACGAGCATCGCCATGGCTTATTTTTGCAAGAAGTTCTAGGGCGTCATTTTCTATTTTTGTGTCTGGTGATATTTTTTTGCTAGTGTTTTTCGTGATTATTTCGTGATATTTCAGAAAGGATAATGGTTTTAAAGTTAAAATTCGACTACGAGAAATTAATGGGGTAATAATTTCAAAGCTAGGATTCTCGGTAGTTGTCTCGATAAGATTTATTAAACCACTTTCAATATGAGGAAGAAAAGCATCCTGTTGTGATTTAGTTGAAACGGTGGATTTCATCAACAAAAAGAATTGTTCGAATTCCAAGATTCCAGATTTTGCGTGCAGTGCTCAACAACTTTTCGATATCTTTTTCCGCTAGTTACGGCGGACATTTCAATAAAGTCGGCATTAACTTCATTTGCTAGAATTCGGGATAATGTTGTTTTTCCGGTTCCGGCAGCCCCCAAAAAATTAAACTGATAGGGTTCTTTTATTTTTGATTATTTTCGTAAAATCCATTCTCGCCACTCAGGTGTTTCTGACCAATAACTTCACTGAGTTTTTGTGGGCGCATTTTTCTGCTGAGTGGATTTTGGCTGATAGTTCATATTAAAAATATTATAACATTTTTGAAAATAATTATCAAAAAGAGGCAATCACTAAAATTGAAAAACATTAAAATATGGTATTATTTTAAAAATAAAATTGAAGAAACAAGGAATATTTATGAAGATCAATACTAAACCTTTTACCAGGAATGATGGAACTTTCCTGAGGAGCAAAATTGAGTTTAATCGAATCAAGAATATGATTGAGCTAAATTATGCAAAGTTTGGTTGCCAATTGATACATCAGTAATTGAACGAACTGAAGTTTTTACTAGCCAAAGCCGGAGGTGAGACCGAGAAGCAGATATATCGGTTTAAAAAGAAAATGATTTGGCTTGCGGTTTGATTTTAACTGTTCCGACTGCACGTTATGTTGCAGATAATATTGGACAATTGCAATTTCGTTTAAACGTTCGCAAATGAGGTAAAGTTTATCGAGGCGAAAGGGCACAGTGGGGTCGTTTCGAGAATTTTATCAATGCGATATTGATGTTATGGCCGTGAAAAATTGAGCGCAAAACTATGATGCTGAAGTCATTTCTGTGATTTACAACATCTTTCGTGAACTTAATTTTTGGCGATTTTACGATTCAGATTAGTAATAGAAATATTATAAGCGGTTTGATTGAAGGTTTAGGTGTTGAAGATAAATCTTCTGAAATTATGGCTTTAATTGATCGGGCTGATTTCAGATAGAAGAGTTTGCTGAACAGTTAAATAATTTAGATTTGGGTGAAAAATCTTCAGTAATAGTTGAATTTATAAATACTTTCAGCTCTTGTGAAGAGGTTTTAGATAGTCTTAAAAAGATATGTCAAGAAAGATAAATAATGAACGTTTCAGTAATGGAATAGTGGAACTTTCTGAAGTTTCAGGTCTGTTGAAAAATATGGGTGTTCAGGAAGGATATTTCAAGCTACATGTTGATTGTTCGAGGATTGGATTATTATACCGAGAACAGTTTTTGAAACAAATCTAGATGATTTCAAACAAATTGGCTCAGTTTCAAGCGGTGGAAGATATGATAATTTAAGCAGTTATTATCTGAAAGAAAAACTCCTGGTGGGTGCCTCAATTGGCTGACAAGGTTGTTTTTGGTGTTTGCGAGACTTAAATCTTTGAGTTTTAATAAACGCTCAGAAGCCGAATATCTATTAATTCCAATGGGTGGTGAGCAGGAGCTAAAAATCTTTCGAAAATCCTTAACGACGCGCTCAAGGTAAAAAGTTGAAGTTTTGTTAGAGAATTTGTAATATAGCTTTTAAGTTTGGCGGATAAGAGGGTGTTCGATATACTTTAGTGATTGGTGATAGAGAAATCTTAGAAAATTCATTCTTTTTAAGGATATGAAGACAGGGCAAAATATTAGTCTAGAAGAAATCTTTAAAAATAGCGCTACTGTTTATTTTTAAAAGTATGTGCATAATCATTTTATATCACTTTGGCGCCTTGGCGGGAGTGGTTACGCAGCAGTCTCAAAAACCGTTTACACCGGTTCAAACTGCAGGTGCCTCCAAAAATTGTAAAAGCAAAGGATGATATGAATAGTGAAAATCAGAAGGTGTGACAAATTGAAAAGGAAGATGATATTACAGAGAAGGCTGTGGTGTATATACCTCAAGCAGCCCCAGTAAAAAGAAATACAGTCAGACAGTAAAGAGCATTCTGACAAGTTTGTATTTGGTTTAATATTTTTACGGCTATGGTTTGTGCTCTAATCAGCCTAGTAAATATTTGGTTGGATAATACTTGGGCGAACTAATGGGCAAAGCTTGGGCTACGTTCCTAGTGCTTGGTGCTTTTTCTCTATTTTATTATGATTGTGCACCACTTCTTGATAAAGACAGAAGCTTAAAAATAAAATTACGCGCCTTGACTTTTATGGTTGGGGCGTGTAAAATATAAATATGCGCGAGTGGCGGAATTGGTAGACGCGAGGACTTAAAATCCCCTTGACCCTAAAACAGTCGTGCGGGTTCAATTCCCGCCTTGCGCACCAAATTAACGATAGTAGGAGAATTTAAGAAAATGTCAATTGCAATTATTATAATTATAGCGATCGCTGTATTGATCGGTTTGTTTGTATGAGGGCAATATAATGCTCTTTTGTTCAGTTCAAATGAGCGGGTTGAAGAGGCGTGGAGCGATATAGCTGTTCAGCTAAAATATCGAGCTGATTTAATTCTAATCTTGTTGAAACAGTCAAAGAGTTGTGCTGAGCACGAAAAAGAAGTTTTTGAAAACGTGAGTTCTGCGCGTGCAGGTTTGATGGGTGCTGGAAACGACGTCGTAGCAGCTGCTAAAGCTGAAGGTGAAATGACTCAAGCTCTTGGGCGATTGTTTGCTGTAGCTGAAAATTATCCAGAATTGAAAGCTAATGAAGGTTTTATCCAATTTCAACAACAGCAACAAAGATTGAAGATAAAATTCAAGGTGCCGACGATTCTATATCTTGGGGGTGTTCAGATTTAAATATTAAAATCAAAAACATTTTCCAACAAACATATTTGCCCTGAAAATTAGGTTTCAGAAAAGAGAGTTTCTTTGAAGTTGAAGACCGAAAAACTAGTTAATCTTTCTCCTCAAGTAAAATTCTAATTTATTTTTGAGGATTATTAAATATGTATAGTTCAATTTCTCGAAATAAAGCGCAATACAGTAATTATTTTTCACTGTTTATTTATTGCTATATTTCTGGGAATTGGGCTATATTTTCTTATATTTACGGTGATTTAAGGGGTTTTTATAATTACTCTTATCATTGCTATTTTTTAGCTCAATATAAAATTTCTACATATATAACTACAAAAGTAGTGGAGTACATTTCCCGAAAAGACGCACCTGATGTACAGTAGAATCTTTATCTATTACTGCTGTTCCTATACCGACTTTATATCATTAATGACTCTTCGATGAATGCTTTTGCAGCTGGAACCAACCACGATAATTCTGCAATTTGCGCAACAACAGGGCTTCTTGAAAATATGGATAAGGTTGAAATTGAAGGCGTGATGGCTCATGAAAATTTCACATTGAAAATATGATATTCGAGGTTTCAATGGCGGCAGTTGCTTTAACCGCTGTCATTGGGATGCTTTCCGATATTGCTTTTGGGTTTATTTTTCTAAAATGACGGTGATGAGGATTCGAAAAATCCAATCATTTTAATCTTGGGATTATTTTCTTTGTTTAATTTCACCCTTTTAGCTACAGTGACACTGACAATTTCCGTGAACGTGAATTTTTAGCTGATGCAACTGCTATTTCATTAACTAGATATCCAGATGGTTTAATAGTGCGCTTGAAAAGTTAAAAAATAAACCTCTTGAAGCAGGAATTCAACAATAGCTAGCTATTTATCTCTAACCCGATAAAAGGCAAAGGTCAGAAATTATTTTCAACTCACACCCGCCTTTAGAGGATAGAATTAAGAGTTGAAAGAAAAATAGTACGAGTTTTAATGGTTAGAAAAATATTGAGCTCAAACAAGGAACAAATTAGTTTACCTTATTTTTGGTTTATAGAAAATTAGAATTTATTTGCGAAAAATATATTAGAAAGATTTCAAAAATTTAAATTACGCTCGACCTCATAGAAGTTTTAAGCTTTCGAGAAACTATACTCGACCATTAGAAATTGGAGGTTATTGGAACTTGTTGGGGTCTGTTTTTCGGACTGATTCGAGAAAATAAAAAGTATTTTCGAAATCTTGTTTTAGTTTTTCTTTGCTAGTATTCTTCTTATCGGGTTAATGGATCAAATTTCGTTTCAAGTCTGCAAGCTGTTGTTGACACTACTAATGGTGGTAATTTTGAAGGTTTTTGGTGAAATTGGCAAAGCTGGGTTGGTTATGGCTGCAACATTTAATAGTAGTGGTTTAGTGCAATCTCCGACTGAAATTCAACAGATGACGTTTGCTATAATAATATTGTTTATTTGGCTTACTACAGTTCAGATTTGCAGAAATATTTTTAAGCGGAAAAAGAACTTTAATTTAGGGATGCTCTATATTCTTTTGGGAGCCCCTATTGTCCCAATGGCGGTAATTTCTATTGTGATATTGATGCAATTAATTCCTATATTTATAGCAACAATTGTCGGTGCAGCTGCAAAAACAACAAGTGTCGAGCGGAATAGAGCGAGCTGTATTTTTCGAGCGCAATACTTTTTACTATTTTCGCTTTCCAGCATTTTTGGGTTATAGGTTCCGTTTTGCGATGATTATTGTTACGATTCCAGGAACTTATCCACTACAGGCTCTGAGAATTGCTGGCGATATGGTTTCTCAAAGACGTCTTGCGATATTGAAAGAGTTTTTATTTTTGATATTTGTGCTTGTTTTTAATTTGGTCTGTTGTGATAATTCCTATAATTATACTAATGAATTGGCTGATTTCAATTAATGGATTCTTTGTCAATATTCCGATCGTACCAATCCTCAATGCTCCTAATGAGTTGTTTCTCCTGTGTTTTTAACATCAGTTTATATCTATGTCTTATACAGAAGGGTTGTTGATAGTGACAGATGAAATGATCGATACAAAGACTTACTGGAACTTTTGAACCGATATTCTTTTGAATACCATACTCTTGATAATCCAAGCGTTCCAGACTCGGTTTATGATTCTCTTTTTCTGAACTTAAGAAGAATTGAGGGCTAAAAATCAGACATAATTTCGAAAAATTCACCAACACAAAGAGTTGGAAAGCAGCATAATAGGGTGGTTTTAATGAGTTGCTCACGCTAGTAGGATGCTAAGTTTAAAACGATATTTTTAGTAGTGAAGAAATCTTTGATTGGTTTGAAAGAATTACTTGAACCAAATATTGAGGAAGATTTTTGTAGATATCAAAATGGATGGCTTAGCGTGTTCTCTTATTTTTGAAAATGGTGAATTTGTGCGAGCTGCTACTCGAGGATTCTTTTATTGGTGAAGATGTTTCGAGCAATATTAGAACAATTAAAAATATTCCGCTTTTTACAAGCGGGTAGTAAATTTGAAAATTTTTAAAAATGGAAGGACTGAGGGTTCGTGGTGAGATTGTTATTTTGAGAAAGAAGATTTTGAAAAATAAATATTGCTCGAAGGCTCAGGAGAACCTGAGTTTTATAATCCTCGGATTTGCTGGCAGGTACAATCCGTCAACTTGACCCCTCAATAGCTGCTTCTCGACCATTACACTAGAGCTTATGATTTAATTCGTGAAAATCCACAAGATATCCCTACTAATCAGTTTGCTTATGAAGCATTAAAAAATCTTGATTTTACGATAAATGAACAAGCTTCGAAAATTAACGGCTTAAAAAAAGTCGTTAAGTTTATTGATTTCTGGAGTGAGAGAGAAAAGAATTGCCCTTTAATACTGATGGTTTTGGGTTTGTAAAGCTGAACAATCGTGAACATTTTTCGAAGCTTGGAATTGTTGGTGTAAACAGCCTCGCGCGGCGATTGCTTTTAAATAGTTTTCGCCAGAGGGGTTACGGCGGTTATTTCAGATATTGTGATTTCAGTTGGGCGAACTGGCGTTGCAACTCCTGTTGCGGTTTTTCACCGTTCAACTTGCTGGAACCGCTGTTCGACATACTAGCCTTCATAATGCTGATGAGATTCAGCGCCTCGATGTTCGGATTGGTGATACGGTCGTTGTTTTTAAATCTGGTGATATTATCCCGAAAATTTTTGCGAGTTTTGCCTGAACTTCGCCCGAAAAATACTAAACCGTTTAACTTTGAAGATGAACTTTCGAAACAATTTCCCTGATATTGAGTTTTATCGACCAGACGGCGAAGTTGCGTATCGTGCGAAAGGTTTGAATTCTGACTTAATTTTTGAAAAATGGTGGCCTTTTTATGCCTGAAAGCGGGATTAGATATCGAAAATCTCGGTGATGTTAATTTACTGGTTGAAAAAGGTTTGATTCAAGATTTGGCGGATATCTATTTGCTTAGAGGATCTGTTAAAAGCTTGAGCGTTTTGCTGAAATATCGGCGAATAATCTTTTGCAAGCGATTGAACTCGAAAAATCCAGAACTTTCGAAATTTATTTCTGCTTTAGGAATTAGACATGTTGGTGGCTGAAACAGCAAAACTTTTTGGCAGAAAGGTTTGGAAAATTTGAAAATTTGCGTGATTCGAATCTTGAAGAAATTGCTTACAATTGACGGAATTGGCAGTCACTGGAAAGTATTTTGGCATATTTTTAATGATGATGAAAAATTTGCGAATTTTGAAAAATGTTTGATCTTGGTGTGAAAAGTAAAAATCGAAAATCGAGGGTGTTTTGGTTTCAGTAAGAGATTTTGTAATTACTGGAACATTAAGAACAATGACACGTGAACAAGCTATTGAGAAAAATTGAAGCTTTAGGTGGAAAATTTCAAAAACAATTTCAAAAACTACCAGATTTTTAGTAATTGGCGAAAAAGTTGGTAAAACAAAGATTTTTGAAGGCTGAAAAACTTGGCGTGAAAGTTATGAGTGAAGATAAATTTTTAAAAGAAATAAATGCAAACTAGAATTATTGCGGCTTATCCTTGTTTGAGCAAAACTACTCTTTCTCAAAAATATCTAAAAATCGATTTCTAGATATGGAATTTAGTGAAAGCAGTAAACTAAAATGATGAGTGAAGTTGAAAGATCTTATTTTTGATTTTTGTGTACAGAAAATTGAAGAAGAGTATTGTTCGGGTAATTTCGAAAATTATATTTATTAAGTGAGGGATGATGAGATTTTAAAAGCGACTACTTTTCAAAAAGATTAGTTTTATACTTATTTTTACCAAATGCTTTTAACGAAAGGTAATGCAAGATTATAAAAAGTCGCGTTATATGTCGCTCTGGTGAAAGTTGGTGGAATAATGTTATTGAGCCAGAAATTTGTAGTCTTCGAAAAAGAATTGAATTTTTACAAAAATAATGAGTTGGTCGAGGTTTATCTAACTAATGAAAATGAGAATATATTTGCGATAAAGTTGACCTATAGTGATTTTTGATTTTTATACTATTTTTGATATAATCTAGATAGTATGAAAAGATATAATCGATTGAAATGAAGAAAAATGGCAAAAGAAATGGGACGAGTCAAAAGCTTTATGAAGTGAAGGCGGATTCTTCAAAACAAAAATGTATATCTCGAGGAATGTTTCCTGTATCCAAGCGGTCAGGGACTTCACACTGGGCATGCACGAAGTTATACGATTGTTGATTCGATTGCTCGTTTTTATCGACAGCAAGGAAAGAATGTTTTTAAACCCAATCGGTTGGGATACTTTTTGGTTTGCCAGCTGAAAATTATACGATTAAAGACTAGATTTCACCTCAAGAGCCACAAAAACTAATATCGAAAATTTCAAAAACAGTTTAAACGACTTGGAATTTCAATTGATTGGTCGCGCGAAATTAATACTTCAAGTCCAGAATATTATAAATGGACACAGTGGATTTTTCGAGAAATGTATAAAAAGGTTTAGCTTATCGCAAAGAAAGCTATCAGTGGTGGTGTGATAACGATAAAAACGAGTTCTTGCGAATGAACAGGTTGAAAATGGTCGCTGTTGGCGTTGTGGCAAAGAAGTTTCGAAAAACAAATGACACAATGGTTCTTTAAGATTACCGCATATGCTGATGAACTTTTTGGCGGATATTGATGAATTAGATTGGCCGGAAAAGATTAAAACAATGCAGCGAAATTGGATTGGAAAAATCTGAGGGTGCTGAGATTGAATTTGAAATTGCTGACGGAAATGCAAAAGGTGAAAAAATTAAAAGTTTTCACAACTCGACCAGATACTATTTTTGGAGTGACTGACAATTGCACCAGAACACTCTTTGCTCGAAAAAGCTTTCCGAACGATTTAACGCATGAAGAAATTGATAAATATAAAAAGAGTCGTTGAAAAATCTGAAATTGAACGTCAAGAAAAACAAAGAAAAACAGGAATTTTTACTAGTCATACGATTAATCCTGTAAATGGCAAAAGGATTCCAATCTGGGTTAGCGATTATGTTCTTGGTGGGTATAGTGAAGGTGCAGTTATGGCGAGTGCCAGCTCATGATGAGCGAGATTATGAATTCGCTAAAAAGTTTAATCTTTCGATATTGTCAAGGTAATTGAAAAAGCCTGTAGATGTAATTGACAATAACTATTGCTATCATGGAGAGGAGTTATGGTTAATTCGGGGAGAATTTGATGGCCAAAATTCCGCAGATGTTCGTGAACAGGTTTTTGAGCTGGCTTGAAGAAAGAGATTGGTCGCTCAAAAACTACGTATAAAAATGCGTGACTGGCTAATCTCTCGACAGCGCTACTGAGGATGTCCAATTCAATTGCTTATGATAAAAGATGGAAAAGAGCATTTAATTCCAGAAGATCAACTACCGGTATTATTGCTCAAAAATTACTGATTTTTAAGCCCTGATGATTCAGGAAAATCTGCTTTAGCAAAAAGTGAAAGAGTTTATTACTGTCGAACTTGGCGGCATGATTCGTGAAACCGATACGATGGATGGTTATAGCTTGTTCGAGTTGGTATTTATTACGTTATGCTGATCCAAAAATTCTGAAATGGCTTGGAATCCTGAACTTGTGAATTACTGGGCGCCTGTTGATTATTATGTAGGTGGTGATCATGCAGTTTGCGCATTTACTTTATATTCGTTTTTGGACTCATGTTTTTCAAAGATTTAGGTTTTGACAAATTTTTGCTGAACCTGTTAAAAACTACTTTATCACGGCTATATCAATGCCGAAGATGGTTCAAAAAAATGAGTAAATCAAAAGGAAATACGATTGATCCGCTTGAAGTTATTGACCAGGGTTATGGTGCTGATTCGCTTAGAACTTATGAAAATGTTTATTGCGCCATATGAGATTGATGCCTCTTGGGATCCACGTGGAATTGCTGGCGTGTATCGTTTCTTGAATCGTGTGTGGGTTTTAGTTCAAGAATTTATTGAAAGCGAAAAAGTCGGAACAAAATCTTTCGAATTTTGCTGAAATTCAAAAATCAGCACAAAACTATTAAGAAGGTTACTGAAGATTTTTATCGCGAAAGTTTAAACACTGCAGTTGCTGCTTTAATGGAATTTGTAAATGATCTTTATAAATTAAAGCTTGAAGGTTTTTCGAGTGATTGGAGAGCTGTTTTAGAGATTTACTTAAAATGCTTGCTCCTTTTCGCGCCACATATTTCAAGCGAGCTTTGGCAGCAGTTGGGAAATGATAATTTTATTGAAAAATCTGGTTGGCCAAAATGGAATGATGAATTCTTGAAAACTGATGAAATTCAAATTATTATCCAGGTTAACGGAAAGCTTGCGGAAAAATTAAAGTTTCAACGGACTCTGGAAAAGATGAAATTCTTGCTATTGCGAGAGCAGAAGATAACGTTTCTAAATTCTTGCAAGATAAAGAGGTTTTGAAAAGAAATTTTTCGTTCCAAATAAATTAATTAATTTTTGATTAGAATAATAAGATGGAGGTTTTAATTCCTCCATCTTATTGGTTTTTGAAAATCTCCTCTGTTAGCATCGACTGCAACCCAGCCATCTTTGTCTATATTTACGTCAATTTTAGTATTTTCGCCAATTGAGGTTTTTCGAAAATTCTCAATTCTAGTGACTATTTTTGGATTATCCCCATCTTTTTAGGTAAACATCGCCCTTAGCGACAAAGTTTTTATCTGCATTCATAATACCAATCGCTGAGTGGTTTGATTCATTGAAAGTGTAATTTTCAGGGTTTTTGTAATATTCGCTAGTTGAGCTTCTTATGGCGTCTCCTTTTTGTAGATGAATCACACCGCCATTATCTGAAATTTTTCAAGTTCCGAAAAATCCATTTCGGAGTTATCTAGACCATCGATTTGACTTTTTGGAAAATTTCTGGTGGGTGGTTTTTCTTGATAATTTTTATAAGCATCGTGACCAAACCAGCCACCAAGTGCTCCAGCAGTCATCGCTAAAGCGCCAAATTGTTTTAGCTTCTTTCTGCTAATTTTTACTATTTCGTTATTTTTGTTTTTCATAATTTTTCATAATGACCTTATTATAGCATAAAATAATAAAAAGTCAATAATAGATTCATAAAAAGCTTGCTTTATCTTTAAAATTAAGGTATAATTGATGTTGAAGGAAAATAATAAACCTAAGGAGAAACTTTAAATGGCACAGCCAAAGAAACAGAGTAGTCCTCGAAAAGACTGGTTTGCGACGCAGCCACTTGCGATTGGATTTAGCTCGTCGAGTTAATAAAAATCACCAGTAAAAAGTTTATACAACTAAAAACAATCTGGTAAAGCTCTAAACAAGCAACTCGAAGAAAAACAAAACGCTAGCTGCTTAATTTGCTGGCGTTTTAATTTTCATTGACAAAAATAATAATATTTTTAATATAGGAAAGAACCTTACGTAAAATGGCATCAAAATAGACATTTAGGAAGGATTGTTGTTCTTCAAACACTTTATGAATATGAATTTCGCTCTCAGGCACAAGATAAAAACTGTTGACTTGGCTGAGATTATTTTTTTCGAAATATGAAACAATATGAAGAAGTGATTGGAGACAAGCAATTCGTTCAAGATTTATTAAACAGGGATTATTGAAAAAAACAGGTTGAACTGGATACGAAACTTCAGCCGATGGCTCCGGAATGGCCAATTTCACAGATTGCGTGAATTGACCGCAATGTTTTAAGGATGGGGCTTTATGAGCTGCTATATTCTAGAGAAACGGTTCCACCAAAAGTGGCTATAAATGAAGCAGTTGAACTTGCGAAAGCGTTTGGTTCCGATAATTCAAAGTAAGTTTATAAAATGGCGTTTTTAGGAACGGCATATAAGCTTTTTGTGGAGGAACAAAATGGCGAACAAGAAGGTTGAACATCTTCGAAAATATTTTTCATAGAACGCGCCGGTCTTCGATTCAAGAAATTGTTCGTGAGCCAACCGCTGGTGGCGTTATTTTTCGTCGTAACCAAAAAATGAAGTCGAAATTTTAGTTGATTCAAGACTCAAAAAGATCGCTGGACGATTCCGAAAGGCCATAGTTGAAGAAGGAGAAACTGCGCAAGAAACTGCTAAGCGCGAGATTGGTGAAGAGGCTGGCTTACATGATGTAAAAATTATTGGTTGGCTTGGCAAAATTAATTTTTCGATATCGACGAATCGATAAGCTTGTTTTTATTGATGACGACTCAAGTTTCTGAGTGAAAGCACTTGGTGACACTGACGCAATTCAAAAAGAGGATTGGATGAACGGTATTAAAGTGGTTTTAGTTTTTCTGATGCTTTAGACGGAAATTGAGTATGAAGATATTGGTAAACTAATTTTTGCTTGCAATGAAAAATTAGACAGGAGAACTTGTAGTGAGTGGAGTTTTATTGACACCTTTATCATGAATGGGCAAAAAGAAAAAGCTTGGTTATGATTTCGAAAATATTGATTTGATTAGTGACCGCATTGACACATCGAGTTATTTGAATGAACATAAAAAAATCGGCAAGCGAGCATAATGAACGACTTGAATTTTTGGGTGATGCGGTTTTAGAGCTCGTTACAACTGGATTTTCTTTTTCGAATTATGATAAGCCAGAAGGAATTTTAACAGCTTGCAGCGTTCAGCACTTGTGCGAACGGAAAGTATTGGTGCAGCTGGTGAGCGGCTTGGCTGATGAAAATTACTCCGAATGAGTCGCGGCGAGAAACAAGGTTCGGCGCGCGCTCGTCAGCAAATTTTCAGCTAATGCCTTCGAAGCTACAACTGGGGGCGATTTACCTTGATAAGGGTTATGAAGCTGCAAAAATACATTACAGATAATATTTTAAGCACTTTGCCCCAAATTTTTAGAGGAAGAATCTTGGCGTGATCCAAAGAGTTATTTGCAGGAAATTTCACAATCCCTGAGATGGATTTACGCTAATTTATAAGGTTTTAAATGAAGAGCAGTCCAGATCACGATAAAATTTTTCACATTGGGTGTTTTGTTGGTGATAAAAATGGGTGAAGGTGAAGGTCCAAGCAAACAAATTGCTCAACAGGAAGCTGCTCATGAGGCAATTCGAAAAATATAAGAATAACGAAAAAGATATAATTTATGAATAATTTCGAAGTAATTTTTGGTAAAATGAAGTTCTTGATACAAGAGAGATATTCAAAGAATCGGAGCCAAAGGTTATTTCAGCATTTACTCCAGAAAATGCAAATGAAGCAAAGCTTGAATTCCTTGAAAATAGTCTTTCTCACCCAAAATAATGAATATGAAAAATTAAAATAGTGGGTGAGAATTAAAAATCTTTACCAAAATATTTCGAATGCAATTTTAGCAGTTGAAAACGATGAATTCACTTGGTGAGATTGAGCGAGAAATGTATAATACTCAACTCGAAACAAGAAATTAAAACTGTTAAAAATGCTTTGAAGCGGCTTATAATTTTCGAAAAAGCCGAAATCTTAGCAGATAAGCAAAAAGCCCAAGAAGAATTTATGAAAAATAATATCGAAGTTTATGGTGAGCCAGACTTTGAAACATTTAATTCTCTACTTTCAGATAAAATTGCAAAAATTGATGCTTTAAAAGCTTGATGAAAAGGTGATCCGTTCAGAGTTTTATGGACTAATTGAGAAGGATGAAAATTCAAGCCAAGATCTAAAAAAGATTCAAGCCTTAGCGATGAGGTTTTTCATAATTTTGGTGAAATTATTAAAGACCTATACTCAAAGCAATTAGAACTTATTCCGAAAAAGATGACGATAGATATCCATCGGATGAGATTTTTGAGGAGTTTTTGAAAATATTTTGAAAAGATTTTGAAAATGATGGATTTTTCGGAATTTAATGTTGAATGGAAAGATTCTGGTGCTATTGCGAGTTTCAGCAAAAAGACAAGAAAAATTTTTTATTCCTAAAAATCGAAAGCCAGTTTCAAAAAGAGCTTGAAGGTTTGGTTGTACATGAAATTGGAACGCACTCATATGCGTGCTCAAATGGGTGAGGCTTATGACAATCAAGCCTTGAGAACCGGGCTTGATGGATATATGAACACCGAAGAAGGAATTGCTCGTGCTATGGAAATGGCTGTAAAAGGTGATTATCAAGAAGCGGGTGTTCAACATTATTTGACGGCAGGTTTTGCTTATTTTAATAATATGATTTTCGTAAAGCTTTCAAAAGCTAATTGGAGAATGGGTATTTTTAGACGGCAAAAATAATTTTTCGAAAGAGAATATCGATAAAAAACGCCATTGCTTATAGAAATACACAGAGGATTTTTCGTGGAACTGATGAATTACCTTGGTTTAAAGATCTGAGCTATTTTAATGGTGGCCAAGAGATTTGGAAATATATTGAAGAGAATATTAATTCACCGACATTGATTGATGATTTTTTGCTTGGCGGGAAGAATAATCTATATAATTTAGACCAGCAAAGGCAGATCTATGAACTTAAAGTTGGTAGAAATAATTTGACAAAAATTAGATAACGTGGTAAAATTTAGGTAGTTTTAGGGCTAATCAAATTCAGCGAGGAGTGATTCTTTTTATGGAAGAAAAAGTGATTTTTGGAGCTTTTGAAGATGTGACTTTTACTGATGTTGTAGGAGAAAAATCTCGGAAGTTAAAACTATCGCTAAAATTGATGCAGGCGCATTTTTCTGGTGTTATTCACGCTGATAATATTTGTGAAAAATGGTATATTAAGTTTTAATTTAGCTGGCGATAAGCAAATACACTTTGAAACGCAAGATTATTTAACGAGAAAAGTTAAAAATACACATGGTGGCTCAAAAACTCGATATTTAGTAAAATTTAAAATTTTAATTGAAGGAAGAGAATTTGAAGCTTTATTCAGTTAGATGATCGTTCTAAAATGAAATTTAAGATGTTGATTGGTAGAGCTTTTCTGATTAAAAATAATATTTTGGTCGACTCGCGTCGAAAAATTAACCTTGATGAAGAATGGAAACAAATGGGAGAAAAACAATAATGAGAATTGCAATTTTTGTCGAATGGGCCAGGGAATTATTCAACGAAACGATTGCGAGAAGAAGCGGAGAAACGTGGTCATGAGGTTGAGATAATTGCTTACAAAAATGCTATGTTTCAATTGATGAAAAATCCAAAGTGATGTAATGATGGCGAGAATACTGGTAAATTTGATGCCTTTATTCCGCGAATTGCTAGCCATATGACTGAATATGGCACATCCGTAGTTCGCCAACTAGAAACAGCTATCCTCGAGCATTTTTGCGAATCGTTCAATAGCAATCGCGTGCTCGTGATAAGTTGCGTTCAACTCAAATTATGGCAAAATATGGTGTTTCAATCCCTAAACGGGTGTTTTTCTCGAAATTCGAACGATATCGATGACCTTTTTGAGGAAATTGGCGGAACGCCTGCAATTATTAAGCTTGCTCGCGGAACCCACGGAAATGGCGTAGTTTTAGCGGAAACTAAAAAGGGCTGCAAAATCGGTGCTTCAAGTTTCTATTTAACAAATTCAGACGGCACAAACGTTCTTTGCAAGAGTTTATTAAAGAGTCAGCAGGGACGGATATTCGAGCATTTGTTGTTGGTTCTCAAGCAGTGGCAGTAGCATGAAGCGGCAGAGTTTAGATGATGATTTTCGTTCGAATTTACACAAAGGTGGATTAGGCAGAGCCAATTAAGCTTACGCCTAGAAGAAAAGCGAATGGCGGTTCGGGCGGCGAAGGCAATGGAAGCTTAACGGTTGCTGGTGTTGATTTAATGCGTTCGGCACGTGGTCCGTTGGTTTTGGAGGTTAATGCGAGCCCAGGGTTCGAATTGAAAAAGTTACTTATCGCGATGTTGCGGGTAAAATCATTGATTATATCGAGCGAAATGCAAAACGTGGCAATAGATAAAAATTGGAGCAGCAAAAAGAAAAGCGCAATTTAGTTTGCGCTTTTGAAATAAACTTTGATTTCGAATTTTTCACCTTTCTTGAAAGTTTAATATCCTTAAAATGAATATTATCCTTTTTCGAAATTTCGCTGAGGTTTAATTCTGCTTTTTGGCTTCATTCTCGTTCGAAAAACTCTAAAGTCGCAAATTATCTTTCAACCTTTCGGAGAATTTTCGGTTTTCAGCGAACTTATTTCATTTTCATGAAAATAATTCATAATAGGCGTATGGTAAAAACCAAAATAATGAAACAATTAGAGCAATAATAACCATTATTCCAATGTATTCACCGCCATACCTTTTGCTTAGCTGAGTTTTATTTCTGCCCATTTTCTTTTTGATACCTTCATTGTTTACCTCCAAATGTACTAAACTTTCGAAATTATAACATGATTTTAATAAAAAGTCAATGTTTATAAATAGCTCTTGATATAAAATTTGTCAAAATAGAAAAAGCTATAAAAAGTTAATAAAGGGAAATAATCTAAATGCTAGCAATCAGATTACAGCGATTAGGGTCGCAAAAGGTTATCCTGTTTATCGCGTAGCGGTTCAGGAAGCGCATCGGCATCCGTCGAGTGGGCGCGTAGTTAGCTATGTTGGTCTGCTGAACCCACATGCAAAAGCAGCCAAGATCGAAAAGAATTGGCTGAAAAATATCTTTATAATGGTGCTCAACCAACTCCACGAGTTGTAAAACTTTTGGAAGAAGCAGGAATTGAAATGCCAAAATGGGTTAAAAAACCTGCACAAAAACTCGTGCAATCAAAAACGCCGAAAAGCTTCGCCGTAACCAACCAAAAAGAAGAAGTTGCTGAGGAAGCTTAATTCTATCACTTTTCATTTCGAAAGGTGATTTTATTTTTCGAAAGAAAAGCCAGCGTTTGCTGACTTATACTAACGATTGACATGAATGACTGTTTGACTGTCATTCTTTTCTAGCTTATAGCTTAGATTTAGGCTGTTAAGAACTGCGGTATAATCTTCCAGTTCGTTATTTTTAACTGTAATTAAATCACCTTTCTTAACGAGCTCTGCTTTGATTTGATTTCTTTGCTCTTCTTTTTGTAGCTCAGGCAAATTTTTGAAATTTAGCCCATAAAGAGAAGCTAAAGCGAATATCGCACACGCATATATACAAAAAGTAAAGAATGTAACCGCATCATCTTTATGTTTTTCATTCATAAGAATAAACCTCCGAAATAGAATATAAGCTGTACTTCCGAAATGAGTTATTTTGAGAAAGAAATAATTATTTTTCTTATCTCCGGAATTTTTCTATTTTATAGTCTAATTCTAATTTTTCAGCAGCTTCTACATAGTTAGTAAGATTGCTATTTTTCGACTATAATTTTCCTTTTTGAAGCTATTGATTTTCCAAATAGAAACGTTAATAACAATATTGCAAAGAAAAGGGCGGTAGACAATATACGAACCTCCAAAGCCTTCACCATCTTTTTGAGCGATCATGATACGTCATAAATGTACCTCCAAATATAGAATATATAAATAATAACTACTTTTAATTTGTCTTGTCACTATTTGATAAAAATTTGAAAATTTGATAAAATATAAAACATAAGAATAATCTAAAAGGAAAAGTGGTGGAAAATTATTTCGAAAAATCAATCGGCGAGCGAATTGGTCAAAAATATTGAAGATGTTAGTGAGTTTTATGAAGCAATTGAGCGCGCAAATTTAACTAAAAACTATCTCCAGAACGCCCTTATGTTTATTTTACGATGGAGGTTTATGACAAAAGCAACGGCATTAAAGGTGGCGGTGGCTTGGGTGTTTACGGCGAGATACGCTGACGCGTTGCTGAAAAGCTTGAAATTCCGTTTGTCTGCGTAACGCCATTTTATCGTCGGGAGCTCCATCAATCAATTCATAATTTTAGACCAAAGGGAAGAATTTATTTCAGTTAACCCAGAAGATTTTGGCTTTGAGTATCTTGACGATGTCGAAATTTATCAGAAAATATGTCACCAGCACGCCTAAATATTTTTCAAAAATTCTTGGCTCAACACGGTTTTTGACAATGGGCGAAAAGTAATTTTGGCGAACTTTATGCTGGTGACGGATCTGGCGACCACAGGCTTTATCAAGAAGTTTCGCTTGGTTTTGGTGGTTATAAAGCACTGAAAATGGTTGGATTAAAGCCTTCAGTTATTCAATTGAATGAGACCGCACACGATTTTTGCAGCTGTTGCTCGGCATGATGAATCAGTTCGAAAATGGAATGAGCCTTTATGAGGCGATTGTCTATGTTCGAACACACACTTTACACCAACTCACACTTTTAGTTCAAGCAGCGGAAAGCGAATTCTCTTTTGACCAATTTAACCGAATTGTAATGCCAAACATCGAGTCTTCAGCACTAAAAACCTGGATTTTTGGGCTTTTTCGAAATGATAGATTGAAGCTTTCGACTTTAACAATTGAGCTTGCTGAGGCAAAAATGGCGTCTCGCGGCTCCATGCAAATGTTGCAGATTATCATGATATCACTGGCGATAAGGTTAAGTTTAAAGCTGTAACAAATGGAATTGATTGCCAACTTGGTTTTGCCTGAGATTTTGAAGATTTTCGAAAATAAAGATATTTTTGATAAATTTTGACTTACCAACAGAAAAACTATAAAGAAAAATTTAGCAAAAATTAGTGCAAAAATATTCGAGATTTTCGAAAAGATTGGTCGAAGAAAAACTAAAACCAGATTTTAGCTCATAGAAGAAAAGATCAATATGGCCCATGTAGTGCAAATCCTAGAAAAGTGCGATGCTTTTGATTTTAAACGGCGATTTGTATCTTATAAACGCCCTTGGATGCCTTTCGAAAACATGGAAGAGCTTCACTTGAATTTTACGAGAAAATAACGCTCATTATATTTTTGCGGGAAAAGTGCATCACAAGCGACACTGAGATGCGAGCTACTTTAAATTCTGTGCTTGAAAATTGAATCAGATGATGCGTGAAAGAGGTTCATTCTCATCTCAAAGATTATGATGAAGAATTAGGCTTGGCTTTTAGCTGTTGGCTCAGATATCTCGATAAATGTGCCAATTGTTGGGCTAGAAGCTTGCGGAACTTCGTTCATGAAAGATCTAGCGAATCTTAAAATGTTAATTTCAACGGCCGATGGTGGTGTTGCGGATATTTCACCAGCACCATGCTTTAGAAGTTAGCGGTGCAAATTATAATGACGAATTGAAGTCTTTTGTATCTTCAAATGAATCAGGCTGGTCAGATTTTTAAAGATGATTGATTTAGCTGAAAAACAAATTCGAGAAAACAGCTAAAAGGTTATATTCCCTGCGATCTCTGGCTCTCGAATGATTAAAGATTATTTGCGACTTATTTTGGAAAATAATAATTTTAAAAACCCGCGAAGATGCGGGTTTTGTCTTTTAGCGTCGGTAGCGATCTTGTAAAGCTAGTATTTCCTGATCGCTACTTTTTAAAATCTCTTGAATGGAATTTTTGAGTTTTCCATCATAATTTACTGCTCCTTCTGAGCTTTATGGGGATTTACCACGAAAAGTTACTATATTATGAACTATAGCATTTTTCTTCAGGCAGAGTTTCTTTTATCTCAGCGAAAGTTACTACGAGTTACCTCTTGAATCTTTATCTAACAAAACTTGAACAAGATCGTTTCTAAGAAACTTAGACATAAGGTGCCTCCAATTTTAAAGCCTTTTCGGCTATGGGATTTTACTATAATAACATATAAATAAAGTCAAATAAAAAGCCCTCAGAAATTTCGAGAGCTAAGTTCTCAATAGTTCTGGCCATAACTCAAACTTACGACCGTCGTTTTGTTGAGTTTCTTCTTTCGAAGATGGGCTTACATTGGAAAAATGTTTTAAATAACTCGTCATATGACACACTCCGTTTTAAGTCCGTGGACTGATTTTTATATAATATCACTAAAAATAAAAAGTCAGTATTTTCTGAAAAATTGATCGAAAAATATGCTAAAAATATGAGTTAATTATGGCTACAATGAAAGAACTACGCGAAGAGCGATTGAGAAAATTAGAAGAAATTAAAAATCTTGGACTAAATCCATATCCTGCCAAAACTGAACGAACGGCATGGCGGGCAGAAATTGTGAATAATTTCGATGGAAGGTCGAGAAGTAAAAATTGCTGGGCGAATTATGGATTCCTAAAATTTGGCAAACTCGCTTTTATTGTTTTGCGGGATTTTTCAGGAAAAATTCAGCTTTTATTACGGCTCAAAAATCTAGCTGGAACCTCGAAAAGAGCAGAATTTAATTGGCTAAAGATCTAAATCTACTTGATGTTGGCGATTTTGTTCAGGCGAACGGAAAAGTGATTCGTCTCGAAAACTGGTGAAATTTCAGTTGAAACACAAGAGCCTAAAAGCTTCTTTTCTCAATCCTTCGCCACTGATGCCAACTGAGCAAGATGGTTTTTACGAGATAAGGAAGAGCGTTTTTCGAAGGCGTTATGTTGATATGAATGTAAATATTGAAGTTCGTGACCGTTTTGTAGCGCAGTTCGAAGCCTTTTGGCAAGCAACACGCGATTTTTGAACGCAAGGGGTTTTTGAAATCAATATTCCTGTTCTTGAGCATACAACTGGTGGGGCTGATGCTAATCCATTTGTAACACATATGGATGCTCTTGATAACGCCCAATTTTATCTTCGAATGTAGCCATGAGTTGCCGTTGAAGCGTTTGCTTGGTGCTGGTTTTGAAAAAGTTTTGATGATCTTGGCCCACGTTTTCGAAAATGAGAATTATTCAGATGAACATTTGCCTGAGCACATTGCAATGGAATGGTATGCAGCTTATTGGGATTGGCGCGACGGCTGAAATTTCAAGAAGAAATGTTTAAATATGTTCTGAGCAGACTTTTGGAACTTTTGACAATTTAAGCTTGGTAATTTTGATGTTGACCTTTCGAAAAAGTGGGAAGAATGGGATTATGCTGAAACTATCGAAAAAACGATATGGTTTTGAAATCCTTACAATTGTTCGCTTGAAGAAGTTAAAGCGGCTTTGAAAGCTAATAATTTAGAGGTTGAACAGGACTGAAAAATAAAAGCCCGTGGAATTGATAAGCTATGGAAAACATTCAAGAAAAAGATGTTGTTGGTCCAATTTGGTTGGTTACTACCGACATTTATTTCCACTCTGCGGAAAACTCACCCAGATTCACCAGAAATGATGCAGCAGAGCGCAAGTTGTGATTGCAGGTTCAGAGTTGTGTAATTTATTTAGTGAATTAAAACGATCCAATGCGATCAACTAAATCGTTTTGTTGAGCAGCAAAAATGCGAGATAATGGTAGATGATGAGGCGATGATGCTTGATATTGACTATGTTGAGATGCTAGAATACGGAATGCCACCAGCTTGTGGAATGGGATATTCTGAGCGTGTTTTTAGATTTTTGAAGGAGTTACTGCTCGTGAAGGTGTGCCTTTCCCGCAATTCAGAAAGCATGAAATCTCAGAAATTACGAAATACATCTACGCAGAGTTAAATCTCTAGTCTATTGACTTTTTAGATAAAAATGTTAAATAATGTACAGAATTGAGCTTTTAAAAGTTCTGAATTCGTACATTTTATTTCTTTCGAAAGAGTTTTTAGCTGAGAAATCCTGAACCTAGCAAAAATGTGGGTTTTCATTGAAAAACTTTTCAGAGTTCAAAAACTGTTGACATTGTAAAAATTAGGTAAAAATAGTATAGCGTTAAACAAATGGAGTACGGAGTTTAGCGAACACTTTAACAATTTAATTGTGCAAATTTATCGTCAGTCTATTTTATAGATTATCAATTTGATAATTCTATGGAGAGTTTGATCCTGGCTCAGGATTAACGCTGGCGGCGTGCCTAACACATGCAAGTCGAGCGGCAGCGAGTTTACACTGAATTCTGGAAGCTTCTGGTTGAAAGAGAAGATGCTATTCAAGAATTTTTGTGTAAAATGTCGGCGAGCGGCGGACGGCTGAGTAACGCGTGGGAACGTACCTAAAGTGAGGGATAACGCATCGAAAGGTGTGCTAATACCGCATATGGTCTTCGGATTCAAGCCTTCGGGCGCTTTGGGAACGGCCTGCAGTAGAGATTAGATAGTTGGTGGGGGTAATGGCCTACCAAGTCGACGATCTTTAACTGGTTTGAGAGGATGATCAGTCAGACTGGAACTGAGACACGGTCCAGACTCCTACAGGAGGCAGCAGTGAGGAATCTTCCACAATGGGCGAAAGCCTGATGGAACAACGCCGCGTGCAGGATGAAGGCCTTCGGGTTGTAAACTGCTTTTATAAGTGAGAATATGACAGTAACTTATGAATAAGGATCAGCTAACTACGTGCCAGCAGCCGCGGTCATGACGTAGGATCCGAGCGTTATCCGGAGTGACTGGGCGTAAAGGGAGTTGCGTAGGTGGTTCGATAAGCGAATAGTGAAATCTGGTGGCTCAACCATTTCAGACTATTATTCGAGACTGTTGAACTCGAGAGCAGAAGAGTGGCTGGAATTTCTAGTGTAGGGTGAAATCCGTAGATATTAGAAGGAACACCGATGGCGTAGGCAGGCTACTGGGCTGTTTCTGACACTGAGGCACGAAAGCGTGGGGAGCAGAACCGGATTAGATACCCGGGTAGTCCACGCCGTAAACGATGGATACTAGCTGTTTGGGGTATCGACCCCCTGAGTAGCGAAGCTAACGCGTTAAAGTATCCCGCCTATGGAGTACGATCGCAAGATTAAAACATAAAGGAATTGACGGGGACCCGCACAAGCGGTGGATCATGTTCTTTAATTCGATGATAACCGATAAACCTTACCAGGTCTTGACATCCTTGGAATCTTTCAGAAATGAGAGAGTGCTTTTTAAGAGCCAAGTGACAGGTGATGCATGGCCGTCGTCAGCTCGTGTCGTGAGATGTTTGGTTAAAGTCCATCAACGAGCGCAACCCTTGTCAGTAGTTGTATTTTCTACTGAGACTGCCCCGGTAACGGGGAGGAAGGAGGGATGACGTCAGGTCAGTATTTCCCTTACGTCCTGGGCTAGAAACGTGATACAATGGCTAGTACAATGCGCAGCGAAGCCGCGAGGTGAAGCAAATCGCATCAAAGCTAGTCCCAGTTCGGATTGTAGGCTGAAACTCGCCTGCATGAAGTCGGAATCGCTAGTAATCGCAGATCAGCATGCTGCGGTGAATACGTTCCGGGTCTTGTACACACCGCCCGTCAAACCATGAAAGTCACTAACACCCGAAGTCCGATTCGTCGGCCTAAGGTGGGAGGGATGATTGGGGTTAAGTCGTAACAAGGTATCCGTACCGGAAGGTGCGGATGGATTACCTCCTTTCTAGGGAGAGTTATGCCAAAGGTTCGAGAAATCAACCTTTGAAGCTAGGGTCAGTCTTTTCTCGAAAGTTTCTGTAAATTTTACTTTCGAATTCAGCCTTCTAAAGGCAAGACTAAAATTTACCACAGATTGAGATAGATTGCACAATTAAATTGTTAAAATTGAATAGCTCTTTCGAAAGATTGGCTATTTTTGTGCTATGTTGATAATATTGACAAAAATCTTATACGTGTTATAATTAGCAGATATAAATTTTAAAAACAAACAAAGAAAAGAAAAGATGGAAAAAGAATAAAAATAGAGAAGAGCAAAATAAAATTACACCCTTCCCGCATGGGATATTTTAACTGAGCAAGATAATCCAGATGAAGCTATAATGTATAGAATTAAAAAGTGAAGTTGTTGGTGATAAATTTGATTTTTCGAAATATGGACTATGATGAATTTTTCAAATAAAAATGAAAATGATAAAACAACTTAGCTCGCGGTGGTAATATGGATGAATCTACTAATGACAATGAATTTGATGCTCCTGACAACATGTTAATTAACGGATATCTTGGAATAGAAGCCAGAGAAACTGCATACAAAGATTTGTTTTGACTCTGTCTCAACAGCTACCAGCAGACGAGGTGCATCTTTAATGTTTTATGGAATTAACAAAATTCATGGTTTTTCTTGATGGTAATGGTAGAACGTCGCGAATTATGTCGGATCTAGTTTATAATGATGGGAATTAAGTGGTGAGAGCTTGATTGGTCATGGCGGTGATATAAGTCAGAATTCTGAAAGTAGCTTAAACAGGTATAAAGTTGATTATTCTGTGTGGGATTGGGCGGCAAATGCTTATCTTGGAAGAAATTCTAGGAACAGATAAAATAAAGAGGGAGTCCAACACTTAGATGGGACGCTTTGTAATAATGAAGATGAGCTCCTGCAAGGTCAAAAATAGTGAACCGCAATTAGAAGATGACTATAACTATGCTTTTATAGCATTAACAACCCGAAAAGATTGGAACGGTGAAGATAGGTAGAATTTAGTAGTTCTTTAAGTGGTTATAGTGAAGAAGAAAAGACAGCGAATTGAAGATATTCAATCTGGGATAAAATTTGCTAAACTTCAGATTATCGAGAGATTTATTTGTTCATCCTGATAGATATGATAAGATTACTATAAAAAGAAGACGGTACCTATGAATGGATGTATGGTAAAGATTATCTTATGAAATATAGCGATTTTAATAAGAATCAGGAATAATTAAAAATCCTCTTGCTTTTCGTGATAGAATAATATATAATAAGAACTGTTCTTTATTTGAGCAGTTCTGGGGATATAGCTCAGTTGGTTAGAGCACCTGCTTTGCAAAGCAGGGGTCCAGGTTCGAGTCCCTGTATCTCCACCAAAGAAAGTTTTTGAATTTTTCGAGAAATTCTCTTTGGCGAAAAAGCCGAATATGGGCGATTAGCTCAGCTGGTTAGAGCGCGTCACTGATAATGACGAGGTCGGAGGTTTCAAAGTCCTCATCGCCCACCATAGAACTCCCAAGGGGGAGTGTTTTTATTTATTGACTTTTATGAAATATATATTATAATCAATTACATAGTCAAGAAAAACAAAAATGGAAAAATTATAAGAAAAATTCGAAAAAGAGCGGATTGAAATTATATCCCAAGAAGTTCCGCAAGAAATTAAGGATTTAAATCCGGTTTATTCGCAGATCGACAAAAATGCCAAAAAGGTAGTGCTGTTATTGGCGGTGCGGCTCGAAGCTTTAGCGTTTATGATGATTAATCCTAAAAATCGAGAGTTGATTCCCTGCTCGTGACGTTGACGTTGCTTATTTTGAAGATGAAATTTCTCAGGATGAGGCGGATGTGTATGCAGAATATTTTTCGCCAGATGATTTTTCGCATAACCATGGAGCGCAGGAGATTTCAAATATCGAAGAATATATGAATACTCGTGATTTTACGATGAATCAGGTTATATATAAGGATGGTAGATTAATTGCTTCTCGAGCAGCAATACGTGATATTTATAAAGGGTTAATTAATCCATGTGATAATCGCTATGAGGAAGATGACTGGGGTTATTGGGGTGAGAATAATTATATTTCGACAAGATTAGCCTTGAAAGCTGTTCTTCAGCAAACAGTTTTAAAAGAATATATTGATGATATTAAGATTAATGATAAAATCCGTAAACGATCAATTTTATATTGATAATTTTTCTTCGTATAGTGGTTTTTGAACTAGCTTTAGCAATTCAAAAATCTTTTGATTAGGGCGATGACTTTCCTAAGGAGTTCTTGCAAAATGTAGTTGAATCTCCAATTTTTGAGGGTGACTTAAGTTTTTACTAAATGATAATGGTAATATTCGTAATGTATATGACATTATGACCGAATTGAATGAAGATATATTAAGACATCCATTTAATTTTTCGAAATGCCGCATTGAGATTTTATATGTCCAGAAACTGATGATCGTGAATATAGGAGGCCGAAAAGTGGGAAGATATGAAGAATTTGAAGATAAATTCATGAAAAATAAGGTGCAAATTTCGAGGAGATGTAATATTGTAGACTCTTGCATTCATTTAAAAATAATATATAATAGTAATCACTTGCGAACGTTCATCCTGAACCTCTGGCTAAAAAGTCAATAAAATCATAAAAACTATTGACAAAAATATTCAAAAATATATAATAGTAAAGCGTTTAAGATCAGGATGAGTGAGTTCGAATCTTTCGAAAGATTGAACTTTATAATTTTGCTCTTAAAATGGGAGCGAGAAATTTAACAATTTGGTGATGTAAAAGAAGATAAGAATTTAAGATTGACGGCAAGTATTTGGTTGTTACCAATTACTAGTTAAGTCAATGCATAAAAAGGTACTCAAGGGCACACAATGGATGCCTAGACGTATATTACCGATGAAGGACGTGGAAGACTGCGATAAGCTTCGGGTAGCTGTCAACAAGCTTTGATCCGGAGATTTCCGAATGGGAAAACCCAGCACGAGTCATGTCGTGTTGCTCTCAACTGAATACATAGGTTGTGTAGTGGGAACCACCTGAACTGAAACATCTTAGTAGGGTGAGGAAGAGAAAATAAATAATGATTCTGGGAGTAGTGGCGAGCGAAACTGGAAGAGCCCAAACCTTTTAAGTTTCTACTTTGTAGATAAGCTGATAGGCGAATACTTAATAAGGGGTTGTGAATAATATAAGACCAAGTCAGAATACTTAATTTTATTGAGTAGTCTGACTTGCGATAAAAGGCTATCAACTTTTAGTAAGGTAAGAAAAATTGCGTGGTTAGCAGAATAGTTTGAATGACTAGCCAAAGAGCGTGAAAGCCGTGTACGCGAAAAACGACGCAGACCTTATATATGTCATTTCGAGTAGGACGGGGCACGAAACCCTGTTTGAATCCGGCTGGACCACCAGCCAAGGCTAAATATAATATACGATCGATAGTGAACTAGTACAGCGATGGAAAGGTGAAAAGAACCCCGAGGGGGAGTGAAATAGAACCTGAAATTGTGTGCCTCACAAGGAGTCGGAGCAGTGCTTTACACTGTGACGGCGTGCTTTTGTAGAACGATCCAGCGAGTTAATTTCATGCGCCAGGTTAAGTCAAGTGACGGAGCCACAGTGAAAGCGAGCCTGAATAGGGCGATAAGTGTATGGGATTAGACCCGAAACCGGGTGACCTAACCATGAGCAGGTTGAAGCTGCGGTAACACGCAGTGAAGGACCGAACCAGTTTGCGCAGTAAAGCATTTGGATGACTTGTGGTTAGCGGTGAAATGCCAATCGAACTCGGAGATAGCTGGTTCTCCTCGAAATAGCTTTTAGGGCTAGCGTCATGTAATATAGCCAACGGGGGTAGAGCTCTGTAAACGACTGGGGCGGGCAACTGTACCCACCGTTAACAAACTACGAATACCGTTGGTGGTACCATGGCAGTTAGAACATCGGGGCTAAGCTCGGTGCTCAAAAGGGAAACAGCCCAGACCATCATCTAAGGTCCCTAAATTAACACTAAGTGGAAACAAGGTGAAATTTCTTAAACAGCGAGGATGTTGGCTTAGAAGCAGCCATTCATTTAAAAGAGTGCGTAACAGCTCACTCGTCAAGAGATTTTGCGTGGAAAATGTAACGGGGCTAAAGTGTTATACCGAAGATATGGATTTCGTTATTCCTACGGGTTTAACGGAGTGGTAGAGGAGCGTTCCTATCGGCAGTGAAGCTCAATCGTAAGGTTGGGTGGAGCGTTAGGAAGTGAGAATGCTGGAATGAGTAACCATAAGAAAGGTGAGAATCCTTTTCGGCCGTAAGAGCGAGGTTTCCAGGGCTACTGTAATAATCCCTGGGTTAGTCGGGCCTAAGCCGAGGCGTAGCAGCGTAGGCGATGGACATCAGGTTAATATTCCTGAACCGGTTATAATTTGTATACTGTGTACGGTAAATTAGTCGAAGCGGATTATTGGTATATATCCGTCCAACTTAGCGGGGAACGCAAAAGGAGTGAAAGTTAATCTACGGATTAACGATTTTTGATGAAAAGTACTGGCTAGAAAAAGCAGATATACGCGTGGTTATAGCCGCCCGTACCGCAAACCAACACAGGTGCTCGAGTCGAGTAGACTCAGGCTTACGAGAGACCCTTCGCTAAGGAACTCGGCAAAACAGCGACCGTAACTTCGGGATAAGGTCTGCCTCCGCATCATTCGATGCGAGTCGTGTTTCAAAGCAATTAGGTTAAGATTAATGGTATATATGAGTATCTTAAACTTCTTTACCGAGATAGAACAAGTCAAATGGCTTAGCTTGGAACGTGGCAAACTCGTATCAAACGATGCGAGGCCGCAGCAAAAAGAGCCCACGGAACTGTTTACCAAAAAAACACAGGTCTCTGCGAACACGAAAGTGGATGTATAGGGGCTGACTCCCGCCCAGTGCTGGAAGGTTAAGGGGAGTGCTTTTACGGTGCGAACTGAAGCCCCAGTGAACGGCGGCGGTAACTATAACCGTCCTAAGGTAGCGAAATTCCTTGTCAGGTAAGTTCTGACCCGCACAGAATGGAGTAATCATGTGGGCACTGTCTCGGCGAAGGACTCGGTGAAAGTGCATTGGCGGTAAAGATGCCGTCTGTCCATGCCAGGACGAGAAGACCCATGGAGCTTTTTACTACAGCTTTACATTGACACAGGGTTACATCATGTGTAGCATAGGTGGGAGGCTTTGAAACAGATACGCCAGTATTTGTGGAGCCACAGGTGAAATACCACCCTTTGATGTAGTCTTTGTCTTACCATTGCCGTTATCCGGTAATGGGACCGTGTATGGTGGGTAGTTTAACTGGGGCGGTTGCCTCTCAAAAGAGTAGCGGAGGCGTTCAAAGGTTGGCTAGCTTCGGATGGAAATCGAAGTGATAGTGCATGCGCAAAAGCCAGCTTGACTGCGAGAATTACAATTCGACCAGAGTGGAAACACAGAGCAAGTGACCCGCTGTAAGAACATTGTTCATTGAATGTGGGATCGACAGCGCACACGGATAAAAAGTTACCCTGGGGATAACAGGCTTATCGCGCCCAATAGTTCACATAGACGGCGCGGTTTGGCACCTCGATGTCGGCTCATCACATCCCTGGAGGGGAGCACCTTCCAAGGGTTCGGCTGTTCGCCGATTAAAGTGGTACGCGAGCTGGGTTCAGAACGTCGTGAGACAGTTCGGTTTATATCCGGCATGGACGTAAGGATTCTTGAGGAGATTTGTCTCTAGTACGAGGAGGACCGAGATGAACGAACCTCTGGTGTATCGATTGTGGCCACCTGCCGCAGTGTCGAGTAGCTATGTTCGGTTAAAGATAAGCGCTGAAAGCATATTAAGCGCGAAACTGACTCAAGATTAGGAATCCCATGAGGACACAGAAAGATGATCTGTTTGATAGGCGCAAGGTGTAAACCTGGTAACAGGCTAGCCAAAGCGTACTAATAGTCCAATCGCTTTTTATGTCCATATTCACTAAAATAATCTTGTATTATTGGCGTGAATATGGTAGACTTAACTAGTGTTTGGTGATTATCAAAGGATAATCGCTAGTCAATCTAAAATCTTGGCATTACCAAATAATACCAAGGACATCGAAACGAGGTTTTTGGCTCACCGCTTAGGAATTTGTGGCGAGTTGAAGCTCAAAACCTTATTTCGGTGCCCATGGCGCTGGGGAAACACCTGTTCTCATTCCGAACACAGAAGTTAAGCCCAGTAGCGGCGAGCATACTACGAAAGTGGGAAAATAGCACGGTGCCGGATTATAAAAACTCCTCCTAATCGGTGGAGTTTTTCGTAGTTGAAAAAGAGAGGGAGAAATATGATATAATGGAAATATATGGAAACGGAGGAAAAAATAAAAATACCACTAAAACTTTTCGAAGAGCTTATTCCGAGTGACTTTTGTTCATTTACATACGCATACATATCACTCATTGCTCGACGGTCTGACCAAAATCGATGATCTAATTGATAATGTTAAAGCGAGCGGGATGGAAGCTGTAGCTATAACCGATCATGGAACGATGTCTGGAGCTATTGAATTTCTTTTAAAGAAGCCATTTCAAAAGGTGTTAAGCCTATTTTAGGTATTTGAATCTTATGTTGCTGCTCGAACTCGCTTTGATCGAGATCCTGCGCACGATAAAGCCGCGATATCACTTGATTTTTATTAGCTAAAAATCAAATTGGTTGGCAAAATCTATGTTCTCTAACAACAAAAGCATGGGTTGAAGGGCAATATTATAAGCCCAGGATCGACCACGATATTATGGCTGAGCATTCAGAAGGCGTTATTTGCTTGAGTGGCTGTGCTGGTTCTGAAATTTCAGAATCCATTCGGGTTGGAGATTTCGAAAAAGCAAAAGAACTTGCTAGCTGGTATAAATCAGTTTATGGTGAAGATTTTTATCTTGAATTACAAGACCATGGTCACCCAGAATGCCCTAATCACTGGGAGGTTCAAAAAGAAATCAATGATGGTCTATTTAGGCTTCATAAAGAACTTGATATTCCAATGGTTGTAACTTGTGATTCGCACTATTTAACCCATGAGAATCAAGATGCGCACGAAATTCTTCTTTATGTTGGAACTGGCTCTTACTTAAATGACGAAAAGCGAATGAGCCTAAAAGAATTTGACCTTTTTGTTACTGACCCTAGAGATATTATTGAGCGGTGGGGAAAAATTGACCCTGAAATTATTTTAAACACTAAAAGAGTTGCTGAAAAGGTCAACTTTGAATTTGAGTTTGGCAAGATTTTTAATTCCAAAATTTCCGCTTCCAGATGGCGAAGAAAGCGAGAAAGGTTTTTAGATAAGCTAGTTTTTCAAGGTTTAGGTGAAAGATATGCTGGAATTCCTGTCGATGAAGTGAAGAAGATGACGATTCCTGAGGTTCGTGAGAAACTTTCCGAAAGAAGTTATTGAGCGAGTCGATATGGAACTGGGTGTTCTTGATGGGATGGGTTATAATGGTTATTTCTTGATTGTGCAAGATTTTATTAACTGGGGAAAATCTCAAGGAATTGTTTTTTGGGCCAGGGCGAGGTTCGGCTGCTGGTTCGATTATTGCTTATGCCTTACATATTACTGACCTTGATCCACTTGAATATGACTTACTTTTTGAAAGGTTTTTAAATCCTGATCGAATTTCGATGCCAGATATTGATGTTGATATTCAGGATACGCGCCGAAATGAGGTTATTCAATACTGTACTGATAAATATGGCGTTGATCGTGTAGCGAATCATTGCGACTTTTTGGTAAAATGATGGCAAAAACGCCGTGCGAGATGTGGCGCGAGTTTTGAGGTTCCATATTCTGAAGCTGACCGTATGGCTAAATTAGTTCCAGATCCAAACCAAAGGTAGACACATACCACTTCGAGTTTCGCTCGAAAATGACCAAGATTTAAAAACATGAATATGAAACTAATCCAACTGCTAAAACTGTTTATGATTTTTGCAATGCAGCTTGAAGGTACGATTCGAAACCACGGCGTTCATGCTTGTGGTGTTGTGATCGCGCCAGATGATTTGGTGAAAGTATCTACCTCTTGAAATGGCACAAAAAGGTGTTGTAGCAACTCAGGTCCCAATGGGCCAGGTTGAAGATCTAGGCTTTTTAAAAATGGACTTTTTAGGCTCTTAAAAACCTTTCAATTATTTCGACTGCTCAAAAATTGTTAAAAACATATGGTGTTGATATTGATCTTCAAAACTCAGTCTTGATGATAAAAAGGCTTATGAATTGCTTGCGCGCGGTGATTCGACTGGTGTTTTTCAGCTTGAATCAGCTGGAATGAAGCGATATCTGCGGGAGCTTAAACCTTCAAAGTTTGAAGATATTATTGCGATGGTTGCGCTTTATCGACCTGGGCCAATGAGTGAAATTCCAAAATTTATTGCTCGAAAACACGGTGAAGAGCTGGTTACCTATTATGAAGATCATATGGAGAATGCTCTTAAAAAATACTTATGGAATTTTTAGTTTATCAGGAACAGTTTATGCAGATTTCGAAGGAAGTCTGTGGATTTACTGGTGGTCAGGCGGATACGCTTCTGAAAAGCCGTGGGTAAAAGAAAATTGACTTGATGAAGAAAAATGAAGGGCGAGTTTATTGAAGGGGAGCGGTAAAACATTCTAACGCCGACCGAGGAAAGGTTGAGGCTTTTTGGGAGCATTTGGAAGAATTTTACGAACTATTGTTTTAATAAGTCACACGCCGCGTGCTATGCTTTTAATTGCCTATTGGACAGCTTACATTAGGCACATTACCCAGATGCTTTTTATGGCGGCATTAATGACAGCCGATTCTAGATGACACTGACCGTTTGGCAATTGAAATTGCTGAATGTCGTTCAATGAGGGATTCAGGTTCTTGGGCCGGATGTAAATGAATCGTTTAAAGATTTCGCGATTGTTCCAGCATGAAGAAAATTCGATTTGGCTTTTCAGCAGTGAAAGCTGTTGGAGGGCGCAGTTGATGCAGTTTTGAATGCTCGAAAGGCTGATGGAAAATTTACTTCAATTTTAGATTTCATGCAGAACGTGTTAACGCCCGCCAATTTAATAAAAAGGCCTGGGATTCATTAATTATGACTGGGGGCTTTTGATCAATTTGGGACTCGTTCGGATTACTTTTTAACCTTGAAAGAATCCAGGAGATGGTTCGAAATCTCAAAAAGAGGCGCTTTCGGGCAGACTGATTTATTTGGTTTTGCTGGTGCTGAAGATATGCGGGTTGAATCATCGATTGAATTAATCAACGCGCCCAAACAACATACTGATAAGGAGCGTCTAACTTGGGAGCGCGAACTTTTAGGGCTTTATGTTTCAGCACACCCACTGGATAAATATGTTAAAATATTTCGAAGAACAAACTCAACCACTTTCACAGGTTCAGCCAAATACTGACGGTCAAAAAGCAACTATTGGTGGAATTGTGATTGATGTTCGAACAATTATAACGAAGTCCGGAACAAAAATGGCGTTTTGTGAAGATGGAAGATAAAACTTCTGAAGGCGAGATTATTATTTTTCCCAAATCTTTTATTCCGAAATCAATGAAATACTTAAAATTGATGCAGTCCTGAAAATTGAAGGAAAAATTTCCGCCCGTGATAGAGAGGGAAATTTGAAGTCTGAAAGCGCAAAGTTATTGCAGAGACAATCTCGATTATTACCGATGAAGAACTTGAAAAATTATGAGTCTACTGGAAGGCAAAGCTTGAAGGTTTAAAAGCGAGAAAAGTTATGCAAACAAAAACTGTTCCACAAAAAGTTTCGAACGGTCAAAAGCGTGCATTTTTACAAAAATAATAGCTCTACAGTTTCGAAGGCGCCTGAAAAGACCGTTTCAAGACCTACGGTGTCTGCTGAAAATTATCAAGCAGAGAAGCTTCAGCGAGTTTTTGTGCATACTACCAAGTGATCACGAATCTCTTCTTTCGGTAAAGAAAATTTGCGGAAAGTTCCTGGAATGAGTGAGATAATTTTAGTTCTGGGTGATACTGAAAAATCTGCAATTCGAATGCCGTTTAAGGTTGATTCTAACTCTAATCTTCCGAAAGAATTGCTGGTTTGCTTGGTGAAGAATGCGTGGTTCTGAAGACTAAATAAAAATCTCCAGTGATTAACTGGAGATTTTTATGTCTCGAAATTATTTTTCGAACGGATTAGCAAGTTTAAGCTCTGGATGAGCTTCTGCGATTCGCATCAATTCGTTATATTTCCAACTCGATCTGTTCGAGAAAGTGAACCGGTCTTGATCGTCCGCGCAGCCCAAACCGACGGCCAAGTGTGAAATAGTTACATCTTCGGTTTCGCCTGAGCGGTGACTCATTACTGTATTGTAGCCATTATTTTTGAGCTAATTTCACGCGTTGATAGTTTCCTGGTTAAAGATCCAATCTGATTTGGTTTTGATTAAGATTGCATTTGCGAACGCCCAAATCAATTGATTTTTGAAGAAGCTTCGAGTTTAGTTACCATCAAGTCGTCGCCGACAAGTTGAATTTTTCTACCAAGTTTTCGGTTAAAACTTTCCAGCCGTCCCATCGTTTTCAGCCGCTGTCTTCGATTGAAACAAAATGGATATTTTGAAGTTAGATTTTCATAAAATTCAATCATTTCTTCACTTGAAAGAATTGCGTGTCATTTGCTTTTAGGTCGTATCTTCTTTGTAGAATTCGCTTGAAGCTGGGTCTGAGGCAAAAGCGACATCTTTACCAAGTTCGTATCCAGCGTCTTGAATGGCCTGCAGAATTAATTGAAGTGGTTCTTCATTTCCATTTTGAACTTTTGGAGCGTAGCCACCTTCATCACCAACAGTTGTTGGGTAATGATTTAAGAACTTTCGCAAGCGAATGGAAAGTTTCAGCGCCCATTTGAACTGCTTCGAAAATAGTTTTCGCACCAACTGGCATAATTCATATATTCTGAATATCGGTTTGCCCAGCCGGCGTGAGCACCACCATTCATAACGTTCATCATTGGGAGTGGGAGGTTTGGTGTTGAATTTGTTTTTCGGCGATATATTGCCAAAGTTCAATACCTTTTGCGTTCGCTACGGCTCCTTGCAGCTGCAAATGAAACTCGCCAAATTGCGTTTGCGCCAAGATTTGATTTTATTTTCTGTACCATCAAGTTCGAGCATGATTCGATCAATTTCTTCTTGGTTTTTCGGCATCTTTTCCAGTCAAAGCTTCTTTGATTTGGTTATTTACAGATGAAACCGCCTTTAGTCACAGCTTTTCCACCAAAAAGCTCGAACCGCCATCACGAAGTTCAAGCTTTCGCCTGATCCTGTTGAGCTCCGCTTGAACTGCTGCTCCGGGCCAAGAGCTCCATTTTCTAGATTACATCCGCTTCAACTGTTGGGTTGCCGCGAGAGTCTAAAAAATTTGTCGTCCTTGATATCTTTTAATTATGTATTTTCACATTCCATTTTAGCACCAAAAAGCCTTCGCAATAGCTTTTGCAATGAAAGAAAAATATAATTTTGCCAAGAATGATCTAACTATGGTATAATTGCTTCTATATGAAGATATCTCGAAGAAAGGAAAATGCGCTTGTTTTTCTTTAAAAACCCTTGCAATGACTACAACTGTTGTAGGTATTGTTTCGGTTTCAGATTTTTCTTGACACGAGGTTGGCGCCTTGATGAAAAATTTCGAAGTTCAGCAAACAGGATTAGTTCTGTTTAATTCGTCAATTTCAATTCAATTGCTGAAATTGATAAAAATAAATTACCGGAAGGAACTCCGACTAAAATGCTCGTAAAACCGGGTTCTCACGAATTTTCAATATGGAAAAAGGTTATCAAACTTGGTGGCGAAGGGCTGATGTTAAAATTGGCGAAATTTTACATGGCTAAATTATGCGAGATGAGTTCCACTTAACGAAAAGAGTTTTTAAATATTTTAAATTTAAAATCTGCCTGAAGTTTCCCCAGATAAAAGAAGATTTTTGCAATTTCTGAAGATAATAATGGCGAAGCAGCTTTTTGGTTGATCGACATTTCTTCGAACGAGCCAAAAAATTTCAAAAGTTAATTTTAGTTCTGATGTTTAGACGTAGTTCTCAAAATCACAGAAAAATGTAAGCCAAACTAATTTTTATAAAATTGCAGGAGAGTTGCAATTTTTGAAAGCTTCAAACGATAATAAAAGCGCTCTTAAGTTTTTAAAAATGGCGAAAAATGAATGGCTTATTTTGAATTTTGAAAATCCAGATGAATCTATTAATTTAACTCAAAAATTTCATATAGATTTTTCGAAAATCATACCTTCAAATGATGAATTGACTAAAGCTTTACGAATTTCTGGCTCAGATTTGCGAGAAATTAACCTTTCGAATAGCTACGATTTCTGCAGCAATTTTAAGTGATGTTGTTGATTTTTGGAACTTTATGATAAAGAGAATATTGTTTATGTCGAGAAAAACAACGAGTGACGATGGTCGGTCTTCGATGATACATATTGAAATTGCAAAAATATAAAAATCAACCAAAGGTTGCGATTGGACGATATTATCGAGAGGTTACGTTTATATTGGGCAAGATTCAAAAATTAATATTTTCACAATCTGCTAGCTGGACGGAGAAGATGCGACTTTCGAAAACGCTAGATTTGAAATTTTCACCAGATCGAGTTAAAACTTAATGGCGAATCTACGCAATTTTGGTTGCGAAAAGTGGCAAGAATATCTATTCTGACGATATTGAAACTCGTAATGGATATCAATTTCTCAGTATCAAATGAAGGTGATATAAAATGGCTTGATGATTTTATTTTTGGGCGATTTTGAAGGTAAAAATGGCAATTTATGATTTTTGACGGTATGAATAAACAAAGTTCTTTCAGGAGCAATTTCAAATCTTCCTTTCACGCTCGAGTGATAATAAATATAGTTTATAGCTTTGTTAAAATGAATTCATGGATTTTCGATAAATCGTCTAAAAATGACAACTGAAAATTAAAATTACACTTTTCGAACGCTTGAAAACACTAGATTATATGGTAGAATATAGGTATTATAGTTCTTTAGGAGGTTTCAAAAATGGTAGATTCAGATATGAAGATTATTGGGGCGAAAGTTTTTCAGAATTTTGTCGGAGAGCTGATAATATATATGCACTGCACGAGTAAAGCTTCGCCGGAAAGTGGTGAATATTCCCTGTTAGCATTATTTTAGAAAATATGAGGTCATTAAATATAGTTCCATGTTCTATTAATAAATCTGAAGACTATTGCGAGTTTTCTGGCTGGACACCTGATTGATGGACATTATGTTTCAATCAGTGGCCCGGTGCACGATAATGATTTTTGCAAATAGTTTTTGCGATTCGACGGTAGACTATTAGAGTCTCTTTAGCGCTCATTTTTGGGCGTTTTTCTTGTATTTTTGTGAAAAATATTGGTAAAATCGTAAGTACTATGAATACATCTCGACTTTATTGCTTTTCACCAACTGTAATGCTGATAACCTTTATTTTTGAAAGTTTTTCGGCAGCTTTTTGCAATTTTTAAATATAAAATCAAGCAAAAATTCGAACTTTAATCATTTTGCTTTTTAATTAGTTTAGTGCCAGCTTTCAGATTGCTGAATTTATGGTTTGTGAGGGCATGGGGTTTTCTGAATGGATTGGGCAAGATTTGGCTATCTTGCAATAACACTTTACCGCCACTCGGTTTAAATTTAGCCTACGAAATTTCTGGTAAAAAGCTGGTATTTTGGTAAAAACTTCTTATTTAACATGTGTAGCCTTTGCAGTTTATTTTTGTGTTTGTTAGTGGAAGTGTTTTTGCTGGAGATAATACTTGTCGAGGCAAATTATCCGGTTTTTAACATACGCCAAATGGAGCTGCGATATTTTTGTACGCATTGTATTATTATGCTGGCTTTTTGTAGCATTATTTTTCTGCTGGAATCAAATTTCGAAAATCTCAAAAGAGATTAATCATGGAATTTTACGGCTAATTCTCTCGCGTTCTAAAAGCTCAACATGATTATAAATGGTGAAAAACCTTCGAAAGATCTTGGCTTTGAAATGGTTGATTAGGTGGATATGTTGCATTTATTATGCCAACAACAATTGTGAATATAATAAATCCTTCAACAATTGAGGGAATTCCATCAATCATGTGTGGTTTTGCAGTTTTAATGGCGATTACTTTGATTAGGGTTTGTTGCTCCAAGAACACTTGAGTTGAAAAAATAAATAGGTTTGTTTTGCCGAGCAAAAATATGGTAAAAATAATATCAATATGATATTACACTTGTTGTAAATCCTCGTTCGAGCGGCTTTGAATTGATTAAGGAAAGATTTTGCCTTTTTAGATGATGGCTATTTTGAAAAAGGAAGTTTTAAAACTTTCGAAATTCAACCAACTTCGCCTATGGAAAATGCTAGTGAAATAGCAAAAGGTTTGAAAAGACGGCGATATTATTTTTGGTTGCTGGGGGTGATGGAACTGCTCTATTGCGGCAAATGCAGCGGCGATTTCTGGGAAAAAGAACAAAAATTAAATTTACGAGCTTTGGAAATTTTAATGATTATGCTCACAGCTTTTCTAAAAATAATGGAAAAGCGGCGATTCGAGCCCCTCGAAACAGTAAAGGTTCGAGGCTAAAATTAGACCAATCGAGTTGAGGATTAACAGGTCATAGATATCACCACTTTATGCGACGGTCGGCTTAACCGCTGAAATGGCGGGAAATTTTTGAGGGGAAGAAGAATTAGAAAGGTTTTAAAGAAGGTTCATAACCGAAATATGCGTTTAATTCTCTCACTTTATGCTGCAGCTAGATTTTATTTTTAAAGCATTGCAATAATCATATTTTAGATCTTTCGAAAATTAAAATTGGTGAGATTTTTGGGCATTCCGAAAATCCAACGGATATTGTTTTTAAGTGAATGGACCAAGAATGGCTCGAATTATGCGAAGCTCAGTTAATAAAAAGATAGTGATAATTTTGATTTTGAGTCTTAGATTCAGCGAGACTTGTGCGGAATTCACCTTTTTGATTAAAGGCTTTAGGTGAGGATTCCATAAAAAGAACTAATTCTGTGGAGATAATTTTCGAAATCCACAGAATATTACAATTCAGATTGAAGGTGAAGTTTGTAAAATTGATAAAGTAAAACGATTGAGGCGATATTAAGTAATAAAATAATTGAGATTTTATAGTGATTGAAATGAATGAAAAATTGAACTTACGGTGAAAAACTTATTGAAATTGGGGAGTGTTTCTGGAAACGAGCTTGATATTTTTGGAGATTTTTAGCGAATTTTTGTGTAATAATTCTCAGCTGAAGTTTGGCAAAATGAAGATTTTTGTTATGGGTATGTTTAGAATTCGAAGGAATAAAGGTCAAGATTTGAGGAATAGACGAGCAGTTATTCTGACGGGTCATACTGATACCGTTTCAGCTGGTGATTTGCAATTTTGGAGAATCACCCTGGAAAGCTATTGAGACCGAAGACAAAATTATTGGTTTGGGCGCGAGTGATATGAAAGGTGGGTTAGCTGCTCAATTTATTGCTGGCTTAGAGTTTGTAAGAAAGGTGTTTTTCGAGGTAATTTTTGATCTTTGGCTGGTTGCAGTTTCTCGAATGAAGAAATTGATGGACGATGGAAGTCGAAACTTTGTAAAATGGCTAGCAAAAAGAATTTAATTACGATGAATTGTTCGGTGTGATTGCTGAACCAACGAATTGTGAGGAATATTGAAATTCGCCATCGTGGAAATTGCTTTTGTTCGATTGAGATTTGAAGGTGAGAGCGGTCATGCCTCACAACAGACGAGTTTTTCAGAAATCTGCACTTTCGAAAGCTTCATCTAGCAGAAATTAACAATATTTTTGAAAATTGGCAAGAAAGTTTTTGAACGATTTTTAGGTTCACTAAGTTTGGTCCCAACTTCATTGAAATCTGGTGAAGATAAAAAGTCAAATAAAACTGCACCTTCTGCCGAATTGATTCTGGATATTCGGACCACGCCTGAACTTGACTCTGATTTTAAAAATGCCTTCAATTCATTGGCTGAAAAATATGATTTTAAGTGGAATATCATAGTGAGCCGGTTCCTTCCAGCCTTGTTTCAAAACATCAAAGGTTACTGAAAATATTTTGAAGGTTTCTGAAATTAAGCGAAAAATCGATTACGGTTAGTCCAGGAGCAACGCGACCAAGGTGAATTTAGTGAATGGGTTGAAGAATGCTCAAGTAGTTGTTTTGGCCCTGGTGGAATGGAATGAGGCACATCATCAGAATGAGGTTGTATACAAATATAAACTTTCTAAATATAAAACTTGGATTATGGATTTTGAAAAGAATTTTAATGAAAATCCTTGACTTGGATAATGTTTTTGATAAAATTAAAACATACGCGGGTTTAGCTCAGTTGTTAGAGCCTTTCCTTGCCATGGAAGAGGCCGGGAGTTAGAGTCTCCAACCCGCACGCAATCATAGTTATAAGAATGACTGCTTAGGCAGTTTTTATTTTAGTATGAGATTATAACCAACACCACAACTCAATTTTGTGGTTTTATTTGAGCTGCGAGCCGGACTTGAACCGGCACGAGCGTAGTGCTCACCAGATTTTGAGTCTAGCGTGTCTGACCATCCCCACCATCGCGGCAGATTGTGCTTTTGGCTGTTACATAGCTTACTGTCTATTGTATACTAAGAGTAGGGAAAAATCAATAGAAATGAATGATAATAATAAAAAGTCAAAATAACGGATTAAATATACCAGAGAGACATTTACAGAACGCATTTTTCGAATAGTGAAAAATCGAGCTGTGATTGATTTTTCGAAGGCAAAAAGTTCAACAGATTTATCAAAAAGCTAATACTGAACAAATTGCAGAAATCCAGCAGTAAAAGCAAAAAGAAGCTCGGCCAGAGAAAATTAATTTGGCAGAATATTTATCAAAATAGTTCGAAAAGACTCTGAAAGTCGGCGTGAAGAGGTATTAAAAAGTTCAATTAGAGATCTCTAAACCATTTCAGCCTCAACCAAAAGCCAATTTCGATTCTGGTATTGGACAAGAGAATGAAGTTTTTAATAAGGCTCGCCAGAGAGTAATTCAACCCCTTCAAAATAAGCAGGGATATTGTAAAAATATTAGCAATCAAGATAAATTTTTCTGGTTCGGTTAATTATAAGCCTCAGCCAGGTGTTCGTAATTTACATGATACAAGAGCGGGATAGACCTAGCGAGCAGTGGAAACGATATCATGCAGCTTGGCAGAATTATTATCAGAAATATTACGAAACTTATTATTCGGTGGCTTTAGCGCAGCAGAAAAATCAGGCGGCAAAATATTCAGCCAGAGGTTGTAGAAGAATTGACAGAAAGTCAGAAAAAGAGCAAGCTTTTAGCTAAATTTAAAAAGACATATCAGCAAAAGCACGCCAACAAACTGAGAAAAATTAGAAAAATCTCGCCTATTTTGTTCCGATTTTTCGGCAATTATTGTAGTTGTTTTGTTTCTATTTTTGCAGTACAATAGGCTGATTTTTGCTTCAGTCGAGGCTTACGTTGCGCCAGGTAATTCGAATGCGGTTCAGACGATTTATAGTCCTAACTCCTCTAATTCGGATTTGGCAAGAGTCAAAATTAATTATCCCAAAAATTAATGTTGACGTACCAGTTGTTTATGGTGTCGGAAATGATAACATTTCTCAGTTGAAGGCGATGGAAAAGGTGTTGCTCATTTTTCAATTCCGGGAGTCTAATGCAGTCCCTGGCCAAAATGGAAATACTGTTTTTTAAGCGGCCATTCAAGCAATGACCTGTTTGACAAGGGGTGATTATAAATTTATTTTTGCTCAGCTAGATAAACTAAAAGCAGGGTGATGTAATTTACGCTAATTATAACGGTAAGAGATATGCTTATAGTGTGACAAAAACAGAGGTGGTGATGCCTAATCAAGTGAATAGAGTCCAGATTGGGACAGACAAACCGATGTTGACTTTAATTACCTGCGTTCCTCTCGGGACGGCTGAAAAAGCGACTTACTTGTTTTTGCTGAACAAGTTTCACCAGATCCGAATAGTGCTGAAAAAGCCGACTGAACAAAGTAGTTCTGAAAATAAAGAAGTAACACTTCCACGGAACTCGCTAACATTTTTCGAAAGACTATTTAGCTGGAAATGGGATTAGATTTATAAATTGCTCAAAGTTAAATTTGGGCAATTTATTTTGAAAGCTATTGAAAATTTATTAGAAATAAAGTAAAATATACATAAGCTAAATGGGGAAGAAAAATGAGAGATGAAATTATTATAAATGGAAAGAAATATGATGCAATAACGGGCGAGCTTTTTGAGTGATCTAGAGAAAAATCGAAATATTGAATCAAAAGATATCTCGAAAATTCATAACATCCACAGCGTTCGAATACTTTAAATCGTAGATACGTTTCAGTTCCAAAACGTCAGGAGGTCGTCTCACCAAGAAGAATTAATTAGTCAGTTTAAACGCCGCCATGATTATCAGGAAGCAATTTTGCGTGCGCGTGAAGCTAAAGAGACTCAACAAGACCGAATTTTAATTTCCACGATTTTCTAAAGACTCTAAAATAATTTCTCCAATTTCAAAACAACTTGAAGAGGCTGACCAAATTGCACCTTTCGAGGAGTATCCACTTGTAGCAAACGAAGAGCTTAGGGAAAAAGGGTTCAAAAACAAGAAATTTCAAACCAAGAAGTGAAAGATTTTTGCGGTTAGTCGAGCGATTAAGAAATCTCGTGAAGAAAGTAAAAAGCCGTGAGTTCACCGAAAGAGATATTTTTGCAAGGAGAAAATTTATAAGCTTTTTCAATGAGTTTTTGTAGTTGCGCTTTTCGGTATTGGTTATTTAACCCTATATCAACTTACCCGATATTGCAAGTAGAATTACGGCTTTTCAATCTGGGATGACAGTTGAAACTCCTGCTTATATTGCAAGCGGATATTCGCCAAAAGGTTTAGCTTATTTTGATGGTAGAAATGTTAATTTCGAATATAAAAAGGTGATTTAAGCTATAAAGTTCAACAGTCTCAAAGTAGTTGGGATAGTTCAGCGCTTTTACAAAAATTATGTCATTCAAAATTGGGATAAAGACTATTCAACAGCATACAGCAATGGATTAACTATTTATCTCGAATCATCACGGGGAGGCTGTTTGGATTAATAATAAAAACTTTACAAGATTAAATCTTCTGGCAAGATTTCGGACGAAGAGATCTCGAAAAATTGCAACTAGCTTTAACGCATAAAAAGTAGCTTATGCTACTTTTTGGGTTGAGAAATACTAAAAATTGAAGTATAATATATAACTATGAAAGCAAGAACTCGTTTTTGCGCCAAGTCCAACTGGTTATATCCATGTTGAAATGTTCGAAGCGCACTTTACCCTTATTTAATCGCCAAACAAACAGGCGGAGATTTCATTTTTAAGAATTGAAGATACTGATCAAGCTCGATTTGTTGAAGGAGCAGAAGATCTAATTCTGGATACTCTAAAATGGCTTGGACTTGATTGGGATGAAGGGCCGGTTTACGGAGATAAAAACCAAGGGAGATGGGTGATTTTGGTCCATATCACCAGACAGATCGTCGTGAAAAATATCTTGATTGGGCAAAGAAATGATCGAAAAAGGGATTGGCTTATGCGTCGATCCGCGTATTCTCTTGAAGAAGTTGAAGAATTTCGAAAAAGCAAAACTTGAAAAGCGGGCATTTCTATATCGTGACCATCGTCCAGAAAAATCCACCGGAATGGAAAAATTGGAATGCCACTTCGGTTTAAAACACCGGAAATTAAAAGATATAATTGGCATGATGCTGTTATGGGTGATCTTTTCTGCAGGGCCAGAAGCTTTAGATGACTTTATTCTAATTAAGGCAGATGGGTTACCAACATATAATTTTGCGCATATTGTTGATGATTTCGAAATGAAAGTTACGCATGTGATTCGTGGGTCTGAATATGTTGCAAGTACACCAAAATATCTTTCGCCTTTATGAGGCTCTTGAAATTCAACCACCACTCTTTAGCTCATTTACCACATATTTTAGCTCCAGAAGGAAATAAAAACTTGGTAAACGTGATGGGGGCTGAAAAGCTGTCAGCGAATATCGTGCGGATGGAATTTTACCTGAGGCTATGCTTAACTTTTTAGCAGCAACTAGGCTGGAATGATGGTACTGAACAGGATATTTTTACAAAAGGAAGAATTAATTGAAAAATTCTCATTAGATCGTGTGCAGAAATCTGGCGCAAGGTTTGATGAACAGCGACCTTGTGGCTTTAACGGACAGTGGATTCAGTCGAATTTCTTTGGATGATTTGTTTAATCGTGTGAAAGATTTTTGGGGGAGAAAGTGCTCAAAAACGCTAATGAAGAATATAAGAAAGAAGTTCTTGGTTTAGTTTTTGACAGGTTAAAACACTTAAAGACTTCTACCGCTTGCGAGTGATTATTTCTTTATGCTGAACAGCAGGCTGATTTGGAGATAATTTCTAAAAATAAACAGCTTAAAAAGCTCGAAAAATCACAATTATTGATTTGCTAGAAAAAGCAATTAACAAATTCGAAAGTTGAAGATTGGAATGATGATAAGCTTCAAGAATCACTAAATCAACTTCTTGAAGAAACTGGTCAAAAACCGGGAATTCTATTCCAGATTATCCGAATTTCGCTCACTTGGGCTCCATTCTCACCAGCCTTAAATCAAACTTTACGAGTAATTGGCAAGGGGTGAAAGTATAAAACGTCTTAAAAATTCACTACAAGAAATTGAAAAATGAAAAAATAAACTCCGTTCGAACGAGTTTATTTGAAGTTTTCAAAAATAACTTTAGCGATTTCTGTGGTTTTTCCATTGGTGACAAATGACCCTGAATTTTAAGAATATAAAAATCTGATTTGAGGAAACTGCGGAATTTTTATCCATCGAAATGCTTAACCGTTCTATCTTTATCGCCGATTATTGCCATTTTGATATGATTTTCTGTTTCGAAGACTTTTTATTAAGCGCAATTGGGATTGTTATTTTTGAGCTAGCAGTTTTTTATTGAATTTTTGGCACAAAACATGTTTTGGTAAATATTCTTATTGGCTTCAAACGACCAGGTTTTTGAAGAGTAGCTGCTTTTAAGAGGTGAAAAAGATTGGTAGATTTGAAAAATCATTAATAAATTGGATTTGTGCGATAATTTCATACCAGTACGAATTACTTGGTTCAAAAACAGGGATTTATAATCAATAGTTGAATAGAAATTTTGTTATCACTCACAAAATAAGAACTAAAAAGAATGTCCAACAATGAGGCTAATTTTGCACAAAATTGCTAAGCTTCGAAATTATGGTAAAATTCGAAAAATTATCAATATTCTGAAATGTATTATGAGCTTTTGCCATGAGCGGGTAGCTCACAGATAATGATTGAATATTTTTCGAAAGCTCAAAACCAAGCGGAGTTAAACCAAAATAATTTCCACCAAAACCATGAAAAAGAACTGCAATTGGCTTGTTTTTCTCTAAATTTTTATAGATCGAAATTTTATTATCGCCAATATTAATAAATTCATTTTTAGGTTTTTGCGCCAAGATTTTAGATCCATTACTTAATTATATCATTTTTAGTGTTGACTGCAAAATATACTTTCGATAAATCGTGGTATAATTGGAATAAAAGCTTAAGAATTTTTAAATAAAAAGAAAGGAAAAATGGCAAATCCTCTGCGATTAGTAATGATTCGTCACGACAAAGTGAGGCGAATATAGTTCAGCATGCACAAAAACTCGGGCAGAAAAATTGATTTAGAGGAAAAGGTTGAAACGCGTGCAGATTGGCGGCAGAGGCTCTCACCAAGAGGAAGAGAACAAAGCTGAGCGAGCAAGAAAAAGAGCTTTCGAAAAATTTACGGAAGTTTAGATTTTTCCGATTCAAAATATACTTCTTCCTTTATTAGAGCAAAGAGAGACCGCAGTAGTTTTAAGCGGAGAAAACCTCATTTTGGAAGATTGACGATTTACTTTCGGAGAGAAATTGGGGCATCTATGGTCGTGTGAATATGAATGAGCGAGTTGAGAATTTTCCAATTACGATGCGATATCTTTATAACGACCCGTTTTTATGCGGCTTGATGGTGGCGATAGTATTTTTGATGTTTATTTGCGTTTTCGAAGTTTTTGTGAACGTCTAGGAGAGGAAAGAGTCAAACCAAAACGTTCTGATTGTTTCGCACAAGCAGCTAATTCAGTCGGCTTGTTATTTGATTGAGGGTCTTTTGCCTGAAAGATGGAATGATAATCGAAAACGAAATATTTATGATGTTCCGAATCTGGGAGCGATTGAGTATTCGATGGGTTAACCCGATGAATGCAAGTGATGTTCGTGAAAATTTCGCTTGGCGAAGAGTTTTTAAACCTAGGTGAAGCAGATGGAAAAATATGGAAATTGGGAGGAGTTTGATGTTCGCCGATTTCTCGAATGACGAACTCATCAGTTCAAATTAATGAAAATGAACACTTTTTAAAATAAAGATTGACAAATCTTAAGCGCTTTGGTATAATCCTAATATAGTTGATGTGTTTATAAAGGCGATATTTGTTTCCTGAATAGCATACTTTATAAATAAAAATAAATAACAAAACCGCCCAGGGTGGGCAGCACATCAACAGAATGAGTCACTACTGTGCAAAAGTGGTGATTTTATATTAAAAATGAATAAGATTATGTTTAAAAAGGAATTCAGAGAAAACTTGAAACACGTTCGAAAATATTTCTCGAAACCCACCCTGATATTAAATTGATTACTGTTGCGGGATCTGTCGGAAAAACTAGCACTAAGCTTGCAAATTGCAACGCTTTTAAGTCAAAATATCGAGTGCGACTACATGAAGGTAACCATAATACACACTTGAGTGCTCCTTTAGTGATTTTAGGAATAAATTTCTGGAATCCGCATGTTTTGGCAGTGGCATAAAGTTTTTAGTGCTGCAAGAGAAAGCGAATTAAATCTCAAGTAGCCAAGAGCCGCAAATTATTATTCAAGAGCTTGGGACTGATCATCCTGGTGATATGAGCGGTTTAGTAGAATATCTTGCCCCGAATATTACAGTAATTACATCTGTAAGTCCGGAGCATATGGAATTTTTGAAGTATTGATGCTGTTGCCCAAGAAGAACTTGGGGCAGCGAGTTTTGCTGAAATAGCGATTCTGAACCAAGATGATATTTCACCAGATAAGTATGTTCAAAAATTCAAATGTTTCAACTTATAGCTCGATCGGTGGAGCGAATTATAATTTTATCGCTAATAGTTTTTCTCTAATTGATGGATCTCGGTGGTAAAATTCAAACACCAGAATATGGAGAGATTAATGTCTCGAGTTAAAGTTTTTGGTGAGCATTCTCTTCGACCAATTATTCGGCGCAGTAGCGGTTTCGTTAAGCTTGGCTTTAAGTTCACAAGAAATCATAGGCGGCTTAGTAGCTTGAAACCTATTCTAAGCGAATGAATTTTTGCGTGGCGTTAAAGAATCTGTTTTTGATTGATGATACTTATAATTCAAGCCCAGCAGCACTTGGAAAGCAGCAATTCAAACACTTTACGCACTTTCCGCGCCTTCGAAAACTGCAATTATCGGAAGTATGAATGAGCTTGGTGAGTCTTCTGCTTTTTGAGCATCAAAAATTGGTGAAATGCTTGATGGGATTTCGCTGTCTTGGGTAATTACCGTTGGTGAACAGGCAAATAGATTTCTGTCTCCGGCTGCAAGATTGCGAGGTTGTCAGGTTTATGAAGCAAAAACTCAATTGACGCAGGGACTTTTCGCTCATCAAGATTATGGAGCGAGGTTCTTAGTTTTATTCAAAAGGCTCTCAGGGGCTGAGTTTATCTCGAAGAAGCTACGAAAATACTACTTTTTAAATAAAGAAGATGAGAACTTGCTGGTTCGTCAGGATGAAAAATGGAAAACTAAAGATGAATTTTTCAGTAGCTTTACAGAGATTGCTGAAGATGAGGTTTAGATGAAAGAATTTCTACCAATTTGTTGATGAAAATGATAATATTGTTGATAAAAATCGATAAAGATAAATTTGATAAAACTACAGGGCAAATTTATCGAACTGTTTCTTTAATTTTATTTAATTTGAGCGGCGATTTTTAATTCAGCGGCGATCTTTTTCGAAAGCTACTTTTGCAGGGTAAATGGCAAAACTCGGCGGTAGCTGGTCATGTTCAAAATTAACGAAAGCTATTTTAGACGCAATTCATCGAAGAAACTGAAGAAATTGGTTTAAACTTAAGGTATCAAGATTTTTATTGAGGTAGAAAAGGTTTTTATCCATACCAAAGAGAATAAGCGGCGTTTCTATGCAAGTTTTAAGCTGCAAAAACTAATTTTTAAAGATTGAAGAGCTAACAATTATTCACTGATGAAGTTGCTGAAATTAAAATAGTTAATTTTTAAAGAATTTCAAAAATGATTGAAGAAAATCCTGAAGATTTTATGAACTCACCAAGTTGCGTTGAGGATGTTGAAAAAAGCCAGGTAAAAATTGATAATAGCTATTCACAAGCAATTTTATAAAGGGCAATTCCTGTAGCTACTGAAACATTAAAACTCTCTTTTCGGCCGAACATTGGAATTTTCAATAGTTTTATCGATGAATCGGCAATTCTTTTTCGAAATTCCTTCAACTTCCTCGCCTAAAAGTAGAGCGATTTTTGGCTTTTTGTGGGCCATGAAATCTTTTAAGAAAATTGATGCTTTGTTCGAGTGCAAAGATTTCGAAACCCTGATTTTTAGATTTTGAATTGTTTTTAAGAATATCTTTAGAAATCTCGAATGAAACAATTTCTTCAGACCCGAGTGCGGTTTTTGTGAATTTGCGAATTGATTTTTGTGCAATATGTAGGCAAACGGCCAGTTTCTTTGAAAATTTTCGTGCTTTAAAAATAGGGAAAGGGTGAATATCCGCTGAAGATAATTTTTGAAACACCAGCCTTCACTAGTTCGTATAATTGCGCCAATGTTATGGGTTGAACGAATGTTGTAGTATCCCAAAACGATAATCTCACGATTTTGTACACGGTTTTTGATTTTCGAAAGAGTTGGGGTTTTTCTATTGTCTTTCTATTTTAACAGATTTTTCAAAAATAAAAAGAGTCTTTAATAGGAAAAATGTCTCATCGTACTTGAGCGGAACTTCTGTCTCCTTTTTACTTCTGGGTAGCTTTCGAAAATAGCTTGCTCGATTGTTTTTAAAGGCATTTTTCTCATCTCTGTTGTAGAAATTTCGTTTTGAAGCGATGAGGATATTTTAGCATTTTTGATTGAAAAGAAAGTGCTTGTGGTAAAATTAAGTAATGGAAGAAAATAAAGTTCAGCTGATGCGCAGACAAAAGGAAGAGGAGGCAACCGGAGCATGCGGCTGAGCCCTATCCTTGGGCTTACTTATCTTGACACGCGAGATTTTGAAGACATTTTTCCGCTAGCGAGAGATCTTTTTACAAATGAGCAAATGTATAGGCATTTTTAGCGCCTCTTCAAGTTGGCGATATCGATGAGAATAAACCCTGGCGAGTTTTTAATTACTAGCTCTAACTCCACGCCTGTTATTCAAAAATTGAGTAAAAAATATCAAGATGAAGGCAAGACTATTGAATTTTTTTCTTGGTTTCTGAGAGTGCGTGGAAAAATATTATGCGGCGATATGACCCTCCAAAAAGGTTGTTTATGATGATATTGAGATTGCCGGAGAGGGGCGATAGCGCAATCTTTAGAGAAAAGTTAGCCAAACTTTGGCGAAGGTTGCTTCTGATCAAGTTTTCGGATTATTTGATAGATCAGCTGACAGGTTGGGGCGAGTGATATCTACATTGAGAATCAGCGACAGTCAATTCGTGTGCGGATGCGTGTCGACGGTGCGCGCTTCACCCAGTCGCTGAACTTGGCCGTGACCGCTATCGTGTTATCATGGGTGAACTTTCTTCGCGTGCAGGTGTTTCCAAGTGCTTCAAAAAAACTTCGCAATCTGGGCATATGCAGAAGGATATTTATCGTGATGGAACTTCACATCTTTTAAATTTGCGTGTTGAAACCGTGCCAACAATGTACGGAATGGATGCTGTGATGCGTTTGTTTAACTTTTGATGAAAGTATGCTTCAGCTTGATTTGCTTGGAATTGCACCAGAAGAGCGAGCGGAAATTGATGAAATTATTTCTCATCCGCGCGGAATGGTTTTGATGGTTGGTCCAACTGGTTCGGGTAAATCAACAACACTATACTCCAGTGCTTAATGCTCTAAAATACGCTTGACCGTAAGATTATTACGCTTGAAGACCCAATTGAATATGGAATTGGTGGAATTTCACTGATCCCTATCGATACGACACATGGTGTAAGCTTTGCTGATGGTTTACGCTCTGTTTTTGCGTCTTGACCCAGATGTTGTGATGGTTGGTGAGATCCGTGATAATGATACTGCGCGAACGGCAATTCAGGCCTCAATTACGGGGCACTTGGTGCTTTCAAGCTTTCACGCCAATTCAACTAGTGCAGCTTTTTCGCGTATGATTGATATGATTGGGCTAAACCCTATCTTTTCAACAGCAATTCGACTTTTAATTGCTCAACGACTTGTTCGAAAATTGGATAAGAATGCAAAAGAATATATACCAGATGAAGCAACCAAGAAGTGGGTTCGAAGTGTTTTAGATGGAGTCCTGCAGAAAAAAATCCCGCAAGATATATCAGGTGATTTTTAAACTCTGGAGGCCAATGCCTTCAGAAGAGAGCCCATTTGGATATAAAGGGCGAATCGTAGTGATGGAAATGATGGTCGTGAATGATAATATTGCAGCATTCTTGCGTGGTGAAAAGGGGGCTATTTCAACCGAGGCAATTGAGGCTCAAGCACGTGAAGATGGCTTGTTGACACTTATGCAACAAGGTGTAATTTCAGCTTTGCGGGGTGACACAACTATTGAAGAAGTAAATCGCGTAATTTAGCTCTTCACAAAAACTAAAAAGTATGATATAATTAATCTTGATTGTATATATTAAATTTAAAAGTGAGTGGAAAAATATGAGTTTTGAGTTAATCAAAAAGTTAATGACGCGCAGAAAAAGAAGCTATTCTTGACGTTAAGAGTGGCGATACTGTTCGCGTTCACCAAAAATTAAAGAAGGTAATAAAGAACGAATCCAGATTTTTGAGGGTGTAGTTATTCGAACTGACCGTAAAAATCTCATACTTCTCGAATTACTGTTCGAAAAATTGCTAGTGGTGTTGGTGTTGAGAAATCTTTCCTTCTTCATAGCCCGTTAGTTGAAAAAGATTGAGATCGTTCGTCGTTCGAAAGTTCGCCGAAATTACCTTTCATTCTTAAGAAACCGAAGTGGTAAAAGTGCTCGCCTCAAGCAAGTTGCTTTCGACCGTGAAGCTGTAAACGCTTTGCCCGGAATCTCCGGTTGAAGAAAAAGCTGAGTCTAACGAAGAAAAAAGAAGCATAGTCGTTTTTCAGAAAATAAATCGCTCAAAAATTGAGCGATTTTATTATTTATTTTTACGCTTCGAACATGGGAAATGAGCGGAAGAGCCCCTGTTATTTATGCTACTTAATGATGGGCTGACTATTCCTACATTTATAGACTCTGTATAATTACAGGCAAATTTTTATGATAAGTAGTTTCTTTTTGAGAAACTAATAAACTACCGTTCATTGGCTTTTTATTTTATAGAAAGTAAGTAAAAATGCTTTCTATTGGGATCATGCTTCCTAATGGCGTTGGTTACTTTAATATTTTTATAATAAAAGGGTTTAACTATTTAACTTTATAAAAATCACCAAGGCTGTATTTATTTCCGCTTAAAATATCGTATTCAATCATCTCGAAATCTTTTAGAACATCACTTCTTTCGTATGTTTTACGAATTGTTTAGTTAGGGCTGGATATTTTTCTCGTAAATCACTTAATAAATATTGAAATGGTGAAAGCTTTGAATTGAATGTATTTAGGGCTAAAATCTGGTTATAAATTAGCTTGAAGTTCCTAAATCTTTGTTTTTCTTTTTCGAAATTTGAATAAACGAAAAGTGGTGTGCGGCGAATATCGTTTTTATTTAATTCTTTTTCGAACATTTCGCCATAAATTCCTGGCCAGTGATCACCCCAGAAAACTACAATGGTTTTCATTTAATTTTTCAATTTCAGAAAGAAAATTCTTCATTGCTTTATCTGAACGTGAAATTCCTTCAAGATAGGCCTGAATAGTTTTTGCATTTTCTGGATTTGCGCCATTTTTGCATTAACGCTAAAATTATGTTCTGAGTAAGCATTTTCTTCGTATGGCATATGATTTTTGCATTGTCACGAGGTGAATAAATTCAGGCTTTTTGGCTATTTTTAGTTCAGCCAAAACTTCATTAAAAGCGGATTCATCTGAGATATATTTTTGAGTTATCAATTTTCGAATTATTTTTGAAACCATCGGCACTCTTATATTCTTGAAAACCAAGGTTTTGTATAAACAACTTCGCGGCGATACATATATACGATTATATGGATGCATTGCGATTGTTTTATAGCCGTTTTCATTAAAAATTTTTCACGATTGAAGGCGTGTCTTTATTTGCGGGCACAATTGAAGTATAGGGAATCGAATTTTAGAAAGAAATTACTTAATCCGTCAAAGCTAAATTCAACATTGGCTGTTCCACCGCCGTATATTCGCTCGAAGCAGCCCAGCCTGAACTTTGTGATTTTTGAGCTTTTTAGTATACGGTATCGGTTCTTTTTCCCATAATCATAAAGATGCTTTGCCAAGCGCTGGGTCGATAAAACTCTCGCTCATTACATAAACGACATTTACTTTTTCATCACTTAATGCGATTTTTATTTTTCTCCTCGGCAATATATATTTTTGGACAATTTTTGTACGGCTTCTTTCGAATAACCTTCTGGCTGTTTTTGAGTTTTTAGCTTGAAGGTTGGAGATCGTTACTAAAAATAAAAACCGTTGGTTTGGTAGTTATAAGCTTGATCAGTAAAGTCAATAGAAGTTTCGAGATTTTTCAACTTTTAATGAAAGTGCCTTTTCCGCTAAGGTTTCGAATTTCTAAAGTGTGTAAATTTAAAAAGTGCGACAAATTAGAATTAAAGCAGTTTGTGGAATAAAGATCGCTATTTTTTTGCTTTTTGAAAATTTAAAAATGCTAGATTTTTGAAATTTTTATTTGCAATAATGGTTATTATTATAATTACTGCAATCATAAAAAGCATGTCCGAAAAATCGCCCAAAATTAATCTATTGAAGCTAATCCACCAGCTTCACCCGACATTACTAAATCTTCAGGGTAAAAAGGTGTATTGCGCAGAAGCCATTTTTCGGTATTGATATACATCACGATTGTGGCAAGTGAAAAACAAAATGCTCGTTGAAATTCGCCAGTTTCGAAATATTCCAACAAATAGAAAACTGACTAAAATTGTTATAATTTTGGCTAAATTCGGCAATTTTTGATTTTTCGAAAGGAATTCGTTAGCTTTTTCCCAGCCACCAAATTGAAGATTTAAAATATATTTTGTAAGAAAAAGCTCCCAATAAATAAATACAAATCGTTGAAAATATTAAAAAGTAACTTTGCTTTGAATAATTTTTGCCAATTTTTGCGTATTTTTATAGCGTTTTTCTTGTGATTTTTTAGACAAATATTTTTAAAAATTTCTTTAAAGTGTTTTTGAAATCAAGATTTTTAAAATTTTTCATAATAATTTAATTATAACATTTTTGAAAAAGTTGGCGAGGGGTACTCTTTTAAATTTTTAGATTTTTAATAGTTTTTACTATGAAAAACTCGGCGGTGACTAAAAACGGTATTAGATGCAGTTGATATTCTGTTGGTGTCTATTTTGTTTTTAGTTTGGGATAGTTTTTCCGTAATACGGCTACGCAAGAACGAGCGTAACCGTGATAAATAATTGATCTCACTGTGGAGATGTGATTCATTTCATAAACTATTGGGGTAGTTTATGAAAATTACTCAGTAAAAGAACTGCCTTTCCGTTTTTGAGGTGGTTTTAGCTATCATTTATGGAATTATAAATAAAAGACTTTTTATATCTAATATAAACTTTCAATAAATGATAACTATTAATATTATAATAAAAACATTCTAACTTGTCAATAATAGAATTAGATATTTTTACAAGATTTTTGAGCTTAAAATGCTTGAAATTTTTAGTTTTTGTGTTAAAATAAAACAAGTTGCCAGAGACAGTAGCCGCCTCGCGTTAGCTAGGGCTTAATCTGCTACCGAGGAATACTTTTTCTATCTGCCAACGAGTTTTGAGGGGAGGCTTTCAAAACGCCAGAATCTTAACAATCAGGTCGAAGAATATTAACCAGGAGTTTTTATGGCATTATCACGCGATAAAAAGAACCAATTGGTTGCTGAATTGCGCCGCTCTAAAAAGACGCAAAAATGACAGCTTTTGCTGAATATAAAGGTTTGACAGTTGCCGACCTTCAAGAACTTCGAAAAAGAAGCTCGCGAAGCTGGCGTTCAAATCAAAGTTGTTAAAAACCGCCTTGTGCGAGTTGCGATGCAAGAAGTTGAAGCTGAAAGAATCTGACACTTCTGCGCTAAAAAGGCCAACTCTGTTTATGCGATTTCAAGCGAAGATGAGATTGTTGCTGCGCAAAGTTTTGGGTAAATTTTGCAAAAATCACCCGGAAATGAAACTTGTTGGTGCGTTTGCTGACAACGGCGATGTAATGGATACTGCAACTGTTACGACACTTTCAGAACTTCCAAGCAAAGACCAACTTATTGGTCAGTGTGGACACACTTCTTTCGCCAATCAACGCAGATTGCTGGTGGTCTTACGAACGAAGATTTGGAATTTCGAAAAGCAAACCAATTAATTTATTTTAGAATATTAACCACTTAAATTTTTAAAGGAGTCAAAAATAGCTGACATTAAAAATTGGCTGAAGAATTGGTAAAATTAACTATTCTTGAAGCTAACGAATTGAAAGAACACCTCAAAGAGGAATATGGAATTGAACCAGCTGCTGTTGCTGTTGCCGCTATTGCTGGCGCTGCTGACGCTGCTGACGAAAAACAGAATTTACAGTTACTTTGAAAGACGCTGGTGCGCAAAAAGTTGCTGTTATTAAAGCAGTTAAAAGAAATCACAGGTCTTGGACTTGGTGAAGCTAAAGTTATCGTTGACGGTGCTCCAGCACTCAGTTAAAAGAAAAAGTTTCTAAAGATGAAGCTGAAGAAGCTAAAAGAAACTTGAAGAAGCTGGCGCAACTGTTGAGCTTGCTTAATTTTAATATAAAAACTAATCGACCTAATTTTAAGATTTTCGAAAAATCGCTCAAAAATATGGGCGATTTTTTGTTTTTGTAAAAATGTTATAGCTATTGACTTTACTCTATTATCATGTTATTATGTTATCCTAGAGTTTGAGATGACTTTAGGCGAAAGTTATAAAGTCTCATCAAAGGAATCTTATGGAAGAAAAACTTAAATAAATCAAAAAACTCAACAATATCTTTTAGATAATGCTTATGCTGAATGGGCGTTAAACGCAAATAAGGGTTTTGAAAACAACCGTCTTATGACGAATATTATGCATTGGAACTCATCGCCGAAAATGTCGAAAGAGCAATAAATGATCTAGATTTCTAAATCTTGCTCTCATTGATGAAGGGGCAGCTGAATGAGAGTTATGATCCAAATTTGGCACATAACGGTGGAGGTTATGATCAGCCCTGGGAATTATATTCCGATGGAAGATATGAAATTTTAAGCGAGGACCTTAATGTAGGTGATTTCGGAATAGGTAATCAACATCTAACGATTTATATCGACAATATTGAAGTAGCAAGTGCACATTATTTGGATTTTGGAACGGAAGAGTGGTATGATAGCGAAGAGCTCCTAACTATGAATGAGATATTCTCAAAAATCAGCTAAACTGCAAAAATAATAAAATAGAAGAATAATCATTCTTCTATTTTTAACTATTCTTTCTGTATCTATGCAGTATCTCCCAACCACCGCCATAAGCATCAGTTTGTACACTTTCAAGCTCAACAGTTATGGCCATAGATTTTTAGGTACAGAACCTCCATATTTTTAGATAGTATCCACCGCTATCACTTTTTCACAAAACGTACCGAGAGTGATATTCCAACTACCCGGCTTATGCTAATCGCTGCCACCTTGACTATATGTAACAATTTGAGCTATAGTAGAATTAAATGAGCCGAAGTCATCAATGTGGCTGTCTGGACGATTATTTAAATATTGGCTTTTGTTCCAATAAGGTTTAAGTTTTGTTTAAGCATCGTTATTTCTGTTAAAGCCCTACCGCCATTATTAGTCTTAAATTGAATAACTGCGGTCAAAAGATTGCGGGCATCATTTTTCCTTGCTGTGTCTCGTTGAGATCGCCTAAGAGCGGGGCAGCAAGAAACACCGATTATTAACTCAGCCACCGTAAGAACTAAAAATAATTTCAATAATTGTAAAACCATGGTTGAAACTTTTATGTTTTTCATAGTTTTAGTTATATCACCCCTCATAATCAAGTTTATTGACTAATGTATATGTTAGTATGTTTACATAGATATTTGTTTTTAAAAACTTAAAAAAATTTTAATTAAAAACTGATTTTTATTATAATTCTCATGTATTTAGGAAATAAAAATGATCTCTTAGGGGTCGACGAAGTTGGTCGTGGAGCGTGGGCTGGCCCCTTGGTAGTTGGAGCTTGCGTTTTAAATAATGCTAAAGTTGAAGGTCTAACAGACTCAAAAGTACTTTCTAAAAAGCAGCGCGAGAATTTAGCAAAAAGAAATTAATAAAAAAGTTCTGCAATTATTGGCTTGGGTTGGGTTTCGAACGATGAGCTTGACGAAATTGGTTTGAGCGCTGCTTTAAAGCTTGCAACAAGGCGCGCGGTTAAGGAAGTCAGATAAAATGTAAAAACAAAATATTAAATTTGATGAAATTATTATTGATGGTACTGTTAATTTTTGGCTGGTACACTCGCTTGAAAAATACACCTCGACTCTCAAAAAGGCTGATCTGCTAATTTCGAGTGTTTCGAGCGGCTGCAATTTTAGTGCGAAAGTCGCGAGAGACAATTTTATGGCAGAACTTTTCGAAAAATCCTGAGTTTTCTTCTTTGGTTTTGAAGGACACTCAGGATATGGAACTGCAAAAGCATAGGGCGGCTTTTAGGTAAGTTTCGGTGAGTAGAATTCACCGCAAGAGTTTTTAAGCCTATTGCAGAATTTTTGAAAAATACTAAAAATCATAGTAAAAACAGTCCTGAAATTAAAAAGTTACTACAAAAGAGCTTGGTGACAGAGCGGAGAATCTTGTGGCGGATTTTGAAAGCAAGAAAAACATGAGATTTTAGAACGAAATTAGCGAACCAAATTTTGTGAAATTGATATCGTTTCGAAATGTGATGAAATTTATTATTTTACAGAGGTTAAATTTAGAAAAAAATTCTGATTTTTGGTGGAGGTGGAGCTGCGATTTCGAATGGGAAAATTAGACAAATGAAATTTGCAGCAGAATATTTTGCTTACAAAAATAATTTAAAAATAGTGAAATGCTGCTCGCTGGAGCAATTGTTGAGGGTGAAAATTTCGAAAAATTTGATTGGTTTGAAATTACTGATTAGCAATTTTGCAAAATATTTTGCATTGCTGATTTTTCAGAGGCAGTTACCCAAATTGAGTATTTTCTTGATTGAAATTTTGGCGAGAAATATATTCTACAACGAAAGTCTTTATTCGGAGGAAGCCAGGAGGCAGCATCGGAATCACCTTTTTGTTGATTTGCTGAACCATCTCGAAGCTAAAAGGTTTAGGGGATCGTCTGCAAATTCGATTCGCTTCTCTTTGGTAGTTGTTGGGCACCTTTTTGCCAAGCATCAGAAAGCGCAACAACGTGGTCAATTTGAATAGCTGAAGCGTTTTGTTTGCGCGAAAAATTAATTTCTTTACCAGTATAAGGATCTTTAGAGTTCCACTTAAAATTTTACAATCTGAATTTTTCTACGGATTTATTAAATCTCGTTTTAAAATTCGATTTCGTGTCATGCAAACCGTTGGAATCTTTTGCCCAGCCTTTGCCGAACTGTTCACGAGAATAGTTCGTTTTTGGTGATCGACCTTTAACTTCAAGTGAGTTCAGATCAGCTAAAGCGGGTTTGATTGTTCGAATTTTTACTGGAATTTATTTTTGAAGCTTGCCAAAAGTATGGATTTGCTAAAATTGTGATAATTGCAATCAGGGTAATGAAGAATAAGCCAAAAAATTCGCCTTTTTCTGAAAATATTTTTGCTTTTTACTCATGAAAAATATTATAATGGTTATGATATGATTTTTCAACAGAAATGACGATCTGTTAGAGTTTTAATTGTTATTGTTTTAGCTGGCGCTTCGTTATTTTTGTATTTTCGAATCAGCACGGGATTCGTGATTATTTTGCTGCTCAGAAATATAAGCCAGATGCCGAAATTTCGAAAATAGAGAGTAGAATTAAGCCAACCACTATTGCGAAGACAGTTTTTATGCATCTAATCCAAAGGTTGAAAATTCAGAGAATTTAATCAGAATTGTAAAAATCATGAAGAAGAATCAGCTATTTTAGGTTGTTATAAATCTGGCAGAATTCATATTTATGATGTGAAAAATTCAAAAACTCGACGGAGTAAAAGATGTTACGGCAGCCCATGAGCTTTTGCATGCAATTTGGGAGAGCGAATGAGTTTAAGCGAGAGAGATAGGATTGGTAAACTCCTAGATACCGAATATGGAAAGAGTTAAAGATCTCAGATTTCCGAAAAGTTGATGCAATCCTATGATCGAACAGAGCCTGGTGAACGAATCAATGAACTCCATTCTTTAATTGGAACAGAACAATTAGAGCTTTCAGAAAGAGCTCGAAGATCATTATGCAGTTTTTGAAAAATCGTAAAGCTATTGCTCAAATTTATCAAAAGTTATAATAAGAATTTTCAAAGACTTAAGGACTCGGGAAAAGACTTTTAACGAATGAGCTTGAAAAATAAAGTCAGAAATTGAGCAGTTAACAAAAATATTCGAAGAATCAGAGTATTTGAATGCCGATATAGCCGAATTCAATAGTAACGCAAAAATGGTACATAAAACCCAGTCAGAATTTAACGCCGACCGCGCAGAATTGTGCGAAGAATTCGAAATCTTGAAAATTCAAGACTAAAAATTAATGATTTAGTGAATAGTCATAATTCAAAAATTAATGAACTCAATAAAGTTTCAATTCAACAAAATGAACTCTAAAAGCATAAATTCAATTTAAAATTCGCCAAGTTTATAGTTTTTCAAAAAGATTTATTGTGATAAAATATTAGTTGTGGCGAAGTTAAAAACAAAATTTTTATGCCAAAAATTGTGGAGCCTCTGTATCCTAAATGGTCGGGGAAAAATGTGAGAACTGTAGCCATTGGAACACCTTGGTTGAGCAAGTTGAAGAAGCATTAGGAAAAAACGCAATCAGTAAAAGTGCGAAAACTGGTCGTATTTTGAATGTGCAAGATTTGAATGAAGTTATTTCTGAGAAAAACAAGAAAGGATCTCGGAGTGGCATAAGAGATCTTGATATTGTTTTTAGGTGGTGAGTTTTGCCAGCAGGAGTACTTTTGATTGCGGGACAGCCTGGAATCGGAAAATCTACGCTCTTAATGCAGATTTCAGCTTTTATTGCTGGTTCGAAAAATGTTTTGTATGTTTCAGGTGAAGAATCGGCAGAACAAGTAGCATTACGTGCAAAAAGGCTTGGTGCTTCTGAAGCTAAAAATCTTAAATTTGCCGCCTCAACTTCAGCTGATGATATTTCAGCGACAATTCGTGGGGGTGGTTTTGATCTAGTTATTATTGATTCAATTCAGACTTTGGCGATGGAAGAAATCTCGAGCGCACTGGAACGGTTTTCGCAAATTACGAATTCTTCTAATTTAATAATTCAAGCAGCAAAAGTCTCTGGGACTGCCGTAATTTTTAGTTGGCCATATTACAAAAGAAGGTTCAATCGCTGGGCCAAAAACACTTGAGCATCTAGTTGATGTAGTTTTTAAATTTTGAGGGCGACCGATATGGTGGCTTTAAAGTTGTGCGCAGTAAAAATCGCTATGGTTCAACTAGTGAGGCGGCGATTTTCGAAATGATTCGATAACGGTTTAAGAATCAGAAAACCTTCGGCGGCGCTTTTAGCTGAGCGCCAAAACATGGATGGCTCAATAATTATGGCAACTCTAGAGGGAACTCGTCCAATTCTGGTTGAGATTCAAGCTCTGGTGACAACCTCAAATTTTGGGTATCCAAAGCGAGCGGCGAGCGGATTTGATATAAATCGCCTCAATTTATTGATCGCAGTTCTTCAGCGACGAACTAAACTTCTGATCTAAGTGATAAAGATATTCACATAAATGTGGTTGGCGGCCTTAAACTTGATGATCGTGCGGCAGATTTAGCTGTTGCGATGGCGATTGCTTCGGCGGCGGCAAAGCGAAAACTATCTGATGGCGTGGTTGTTTTTTTGTGAAGTTGGATTAGGTGGTGAAATCCGAACAGTAGCTCAAGCTGAAAAGAAGAATTTCTGAAGCACTTGGATTTACAAATATTCTTGCCCCATCTTCGAAAGATAGTCTAGTAACGTCTGTTCGTGATCTGCGAGAGGCTTTTAATTAAATATTTACAATAAAAAGGAAAGTATGGAAACAATTTTTACTATGATTTTTATCTATCGTTTGTGGACTTTGGTTCGATCTAAAAATGATAAACCATTGATCTCAAAAAGCAAAAACAAGTATTAGTTGACACCCTCAATTTTTGATTGATGGGTCGATTTTTGGCTGTAGCAAGGACTGGATTCGTCAATTTTTGATATTTTAATTTCCGCGGAGCGTGGTCAGGGGAACTCAGATCTTAGCGGATGGCGGTGATGATGAAAAACGGGTTCGTGCAAGATATGGATTAGATATTATTTCGGCGCTTTCAGAGCGAGGAAAAAGTTGACGGTAAGTATTCTAGCCGATGGTACTCTGCGGCTGAAGGGTAGGATAATCGTTTGATTTCGCTAGCCATGAATGCTGATATCTTAACGGCAGACTACAACTCTGAATAAAGTTGCAAAAAGTTGAGGGAATTGAAGTTTTAAATATTAATGAGTTAGTTCAGTCGGTTCGTGCAGACTATTTACCAGGCGAAAAATTATGCTTGAAATTACTCAAAAGGTAATGAGAAAACAAGGTATTGGGCATTTACCTGATGGTACGATGGTTGTTATTGAAAACGGCGAAGGTTTAATTGGAACAATTAGCGAGGTAGAATTTATTCGTTCACTAAACTGCTGCGGGAAAAATGATGTTTTGCGCGACCGGTGGGCGTTAAAAAGCAAAAATCGAAAAATATGAAAAAGTAAGGTCGTGCCGTGAAAAGTTCGAAAGTTGAAAAACCCAGCAAAATACACAAGTAGAAGTTTCGAAAAAGATAATGTTGAATCTCGAAGTAAAAAGAACAAAAAGGCAGTCAAAACAAAAACCAAGCGCAAAAATACATCAAAGATTAAGGAGAAAAGCCAAAAGCCTAAAACTCAAACTCGTCGCTGAACGCAAAAATCAATGAGGCAAGTTTAGTTGAGCTTGCGAATAAAGAATAAGAGAGCAAATTCTGCCTATATTTTGATGTCATTGGTATTTTTGCGAGCGGAGATGTTTTTAGTGCTAACAACCTGGTGTGATATTTTTGATAGAATTTTCGTTCTTCCTGGATTTTTAGTAATTTGGGCTCGATGAGGCAACCCTTTAAGTTTTTAAAAAATCTGGTTCGAAAAGTTTTGGAATCTTTTTCGAAACTATTAATTTCGGATTGCAGTTTGGATTGCATTAAGTCTTTGAACGTTGCGATTTTGAGCATTGCGATTAATTTTTGAATGCTTTTTGTTTATCTGGGGTGAGTGTAAAAATACAATCTTAGTCCCATCTTGCAGATCTTGAATATCGTCGTAATCGCGTAGTTCGATAAAAACCACCTCTGATAATACCAATGAAATGTGCTGAGTTTTTAAGTCCCATTTTTGAGACCTCCTTCATTTGTGATTTTTAAATTATATCATATATGTCTTTTTATGTCAATATACGGCTAGATCTTTGAAAAACAAGTTATGTTAAAATTAGAGAAAGAAAAGAAAGGAAAATATGGCTGATTTTAATAAAATTTTAACACCTGGAAATTATCAAGACGGAATTATTAATGTTGTGGTTGAAATTCCTACTGGCTCAACTCATAAGATTGAATGGAATCGTGAATTAGCTGCAATGCAACCAGATCGTGTGGAGCCAAAAGTTTTGCGAAACCTACAAATTACGGATTTGTTCCACAAACTCTTGATGAAGATGGTGACGAATTGATGTTTTTGCTTATCACAAACGATCCACTTACGACTGGAATTTTTCTTGAAGCGCAATTCTTGGTGTAATGAAGTTCGTTGATGACGGTGAAGTTGATGATAAAATTATTGCTGTCCCAGCAGATGATCGGGATACTGGTAATGCATATAAGACTTTGGCGGATTTGCCAGAGCAACTTATTAAACAGATTGAATTCCACTTTAATCACTATAAAGATTTGAGCTGGCACATGACTGAGGTTGAAAAGTTTGACGACATCGAAGAAGCAAGAGGTTATTGCTGAATCAATCGCTCGCTGGAATGAAAATACTATAGATTTTGAATTAAGATAGTAAATAATATATAATTAAAAACTGAGCATATTGCTCAGTTTATTTTGATTTTTCTATTTCTATCAGCCTCTAATCTATCGCTCGATTATCTTGTTAAATGTTGAATCACATAGGTTTGTTAGTTTGTACAATCAATATTCTAAGATAATCTTCTGCGTCCAGTTTGATATTTTTTAGAAGCTTATCAGTTACTTCATTTTTATTTATGATGACATATCTAAATTCGATCATCTCTAGTATCTTTTTAATGGATTCGAGAGTGCCATCATCGGAGGATGAGATTCCTCACTAAAGAGCCTCGTGCGAAAAATGGTAAATAAGTATTTTTCGTATGGGTTAAAGCTCCTTCTTGCGTTGTTTTTCTAAAAATACAAACTTTAGTTTCTTTCACTATATCAAGGTATTCTTTTGAGAATCTACTACTTATGTTGTTTTATTCGGCTTATGTAGTCCTTTTTATGGGGCTACTTTCCTCGAAATTATCAACTTTTGATGATCAAATTTTAATTCCGAAGGTTTTTCGGTTTTGGATTATTTGATAGTTCTCCTTTAATTCTTCCACTCGCAATATAGAGCTAATCAGCTTTTTAGTGATTCGAAAATGAAAGTACATATTTTATCTACTTTCTTTTCAAGCGAATCGCTCTTTTGACTTTTGTGCTTCATACTCAGATGCGGCAATTTCCTTAAACAGAGACAGTAAGTTGTCTACCAATTCTTTTAAACGGTTCTTGTGCCCATGTTAGCACCTCCTTATCGAAAATCAATTTAAAATGCTCAACTTTCGTATTTTTATATATTACAATATTTATCTATAAAAAGAAAGTCAAGTAGAATAATTGATGAATTTATGTATAATTAATATATGGAAAAGGCTGAACTCTTAAGAATTGCAAAACCGTATTTTATTCGGCAGAAGATATAAAAAGACTAGAAAAAGCTATTGAATTTACTACCGAAAACATAAAAGGCTAAAATGCGAAAATCTGGTGAAGAATATATAACGCACCCTTTGAAAGTTGCGAGTTTTGGTTGAATGGGGGAATGGATATCGACACGGTTATTGCCGGTGTTTTGCATGATGTTGTTGAAGATACTGAAACTCCCTGATGAAACGCTGAAAGTGCATTGACGATACTGGTGCTTTTGTCACGGTGTAACTAAAGCTTGGTAAAGCACAAAGCTGGATGGGTGATCTTGCCAAACCTGGCCTATCTACCTCAAACGAAAGATAATCTTTCGAAATTATTGATTGCTGTTGGGCAGGATGCGCAGTGGTGGTGATTATCAAGTATGGCTGATAGATTGCATAATGTCCAAACTTTGCAATATATGTCGCCTGGAAAGTGCTGGTGAAGAAAATCTATCGCCCGTGAAACTCGATGTTTTTAAAGGACTGATGCAAGATTAGGAATGGGACGAGTTCAGAACGCAAATGGAAGAGACGTGGCTCTCTACTTTGAGATCCGAAAGAATATAAGCGACTCGAAAATGAGTGAGACGTCTTGGTAAAAAGTGCTCAAAATTAGGAAAGGACCGTGAGAGTTGAAAGAGAGCCAGCGGGTGTAGAATTTGAGATTTCAGGGGCGAGTTAAGAGTGTCTACTCTCTTATAAAAAACTTAAAACCAGGGGATATTGACCGGGTATCGATTTAATGGCTTTGGTTATTGTACTGGACGCTGCTACCGTGTTTTAGGTTTGCACTCAATTTTAAATGATTGAACGAATAAAACTACATTTCACGCTAAACCAAAACGGCTCAATCACTCCATACACTGTATTACTCGAAGCTAATTGCGGGTCAAATTGAACTCGAGATATGATGAATTTGTCGACGTGGTTTGGCAGCAAAGTTTCCATTATCATGAACAGGAAATCGAGTAAAGATTATATTTCGGGCTCGACTGAAAAGCGGAGGAAGTTAAAGGTAACGGCGGGAGCTTTCGAACAGTTAGTAGATTGCACGCTCAGGATGGGCACCTTACAGATGGTGGAGTAGATCTGAGCAGTTGTTGATATTTTTGGTGATAGAATTTTTGTTTATTCACCAAAAGGTGATATTTATAATCTACCAGAAGGCGCACTGCCGCTTCGATTTCGCCTACTATGGTACATAGCGATATCGGTAAACATGCTCATGCTTTTTCGGGTTAACGAGAAAATTCACGCTTTTTGATAAGCCGCTTGAAAAGGGTGATGTTGTTGAGGTTTTGACGCGAAAATTCTGAGCCAAAAATTGATTGGTTGGAATTAGTGAAGACTTCGCACGCAAGAATTAAGCTTCGCCTCGCAACTCCGCCAAAGAGGGTGATTGAGAACCAACCAAAAATGCAGAGCAATTAAAAGCAAGAAAATCTAGCGAGAAATAGATAAAAAAGACGTTCGTGAATGTCTTTGCTAAAAGATTTTACTTATTTTTCTTCAAGTTTTTATTATTTTATCTCTATTACTATATACTTCAACCATTGTATTCCAAATAATTTTCTTCAGAGCCTTTAGAAAAGTGCCAAATAAATAATCCAGTTAATATAACTAACCATATAAAAAGCTAACATTATTGATGAAATAATTATAATATCTTTTTACTTTGTGGCTTTTTCATATATTCTCCTTTATGTTAAAAATGAGTAATTTTTAAGTCTTACTCGGACTATTTTGTTAGGAGCGAGGAAGAACTGTTCGCCAGCCGTAATAACCTCCCTGATTTACCCAGATTGGTAGTATTGTCGCCGTGCAGATATGTTCAGTTGAGACCGCGGGCATTTATAGCCCATGATTGAAGCGTACCATTAGCTCCTACATCATCTTTCCATTTTTACCTTTGGAGTATCATATCTCCACCATATTGGTTGTTTCTCTTTATTATTCCACTGATGTGTCTATTCCGATTAGTCGACTTTAACGCGAGCCCACACACCAATCATTCGATTTCTGTTCGAAAATCCTCCTTGAAAATGTACTATTTGCTGATTTTTATGTCAACACAACAATTAATAGCATAAGCTTAATCAAAAGTCGACGATTTTAATTCTAGATTTTTGAAAGCGTTTATGTTAAAATAGTTGTAGGAAATTATCAAAAAGGAGACGAAATGTCTATTGCAATTAATGGATTTGGGGCGAATTGGTCGCAATGCTTTTAAATTAGCTTTCGAAAGAGATGACATTGAAGTTGTTGCTATCAACGATTTAACAGGATACAAAAACCCTAGCTCATCTATTAAAACATGACTCAACTTATGGAACACTCTCATCGACGTTTCTTATGATGACAATTCGATTTTTGTTGCTGGAAAAACAAATTCGTGTTTTAGCAGAAAAAGACCTAGCACTTTGCCTTGGGGAGAATTTGGTATTGATGTTGTTATTGAAGGACCGGATTATTTGTTCAACCAGAAAAAGCCTCTGAGCGCATATTAATGCTGGCGCTAGTTGTAATCTTCGGCCCTGCAAAAGGTGAAGGTGCAAAAGTTTATTGTGCTTGGCGTGAACGAACACGAGCTCACCTCGTGAAGATGATATTATTTCGAATGCGAGCTGTACAACAAAACTGTATTGCTCCAGTTATGGCAATTTCTTGAACGAGAATTTGAATTGAAAATCTTTTGATGACAACAGTTCATTCCCTATACTGCAAGTCAGCGAATTTTAGATGCCCTGCAAAAAGATTTGCGAGAAGCTCGTTCTGCGGCTGAGAATATTGTTCCAACAACAACTGGTGCGGCGATTGCAACCGCAAAAGTTATTCCTTCTTTGGTCGGTAAGTTCGACGGTCTTTCTGTGCGTGTTCCGACTGCGGTAGTTTCGATAGTGATATTACTGCTGTTTTGAAAAGGAATACCACATAAAGAAGAAATTAATGAAGTATTTAAGCGTGCCGCAGCCGATCCTTTTTATCAAGGTATTTTAACTGTAACTCGAAGAACCTCTTGTATCTATGGATTTCAAAAGGGAAATTTCACAGTTCTATCGTTGATCTTGAATTAACTAATGTTGTTGGTGGAAACTTGATTAAAGTTGTTGCCTGGTATGATAACGAGTGGGGATATTCAAACCGATTAGTAGAGATTGTCGCCGACGTTGCGGCTAATATTTTAAGGAGTGATGTGAAGATTTTTCTTGGCGCAGACCACAGAGGTTTTACTTAAAAGAGAAAGTTTTTAAATACTTAAAAGAGGGTGGATATGATGTCGAAGATATCGGCGGTTTTGAATATGACCTCAAATGATGATTTTTCCTGAATTCGCTCTGCGTGGCGGTTTCGAAAATACGAGCCAATGAAAATATATGATCCAAGAGCAATTTTTGATTTGTGGTGGCGCTCGAAAGGAATGGGGATGGCAGCGAATCGTTTTAAAGGTATTCATGCATCTGTTGTTTGGGAGCCAGAAGAGGCTAAATGGACTCGCAATGATAATGATAGTAATGTGATTTGTTTGCTCGGCTCGCGTTTTTTGATAAAGATGAAGCTGAAGCTAAAATGGAAAGAAACAGTTGATGTTTGGCTAAAAACCCACTTGTAGCTGCCCAAGATTTGTAAGAAGAAATAAACAGATTGATGAGGTATAGATGTCGATAATAACACCAGCAATTTTAGCAACCAATCCAGATGAATATAAAGCTCAGGTTGAGACGATTTTTCCTTTGCCGAGAGGGTGCATATTGATGTGACAGATTTGGCGAATTTGCACCTCAATTTAACGTTGCCCGAAACGCAAATTTCCGTGGCCTCAAGAATGGAAGGTTGATATTCTATGATGGTCGCTCGCCCAAGCGAACTATATTGATACAATTATTCAACTTAACCCGAATATGGTTATTTTCATGCCGAAGTTGAGGAAGATTTTAGTGCCAATTTTCGAAAGGCTTAACAAACGAAACGATGGTTAAACCTGGTTTCAGCTTTTGCTTCGTTCAACTGTTCCGAAACCGTCGCGCCAGCACAGGCGGCTGAGCATATTTTGATTTTTAGCGGGAAATTTGGGCGAAATGGGTGGTCGCAAGTATGATGCAGCTCGAGAAGATCCGCTTAATTAAAGAGATTAACAGCAATGTTGAGATTGGCTGGGATGGTGGAGCTAATCTTTCGAATATTTTTAATTTGACGCAATCTGGTGTTGATGTCGTAAATGTTGGCTCAGCAATCAGTGAAATCTCACAAAATCCTGAACTAAAAGCTTACAAGCAGATGGAGGCTGAGATTAACCGAAAAGGGGCAATTTAAAAAGTGAATTTACCAAAAATTCTTTCAATTGGAGCGGCTACTCAGGATGTTTTTGAGCAATTCACCTGAATTTCGTTTGATTTCAATGGCAGAGAACCAAGATGTAGTTGAATTCCAACTCGGTTCGAAAATTGATATTCAAAATATTGATATTTCGAGTGGTGGTGGCGCTACTACGTGTGCAACAACTTTTGCAAGACAAGGTCTGATCTCAAGTTTTATGGGTGTGGTTGGAGAGGATTCTTTCGGGTGAACAAATTTTAAAAATGCTCGATGGAGAATCTATTGATACTTCGCTGTTGAATTTTCGAAAGATTTAATACCAGATTATTCAACTATTATTTTTAGCGCCAAAATGGTGAACGAACAATTTTTAACTTATCGTGGTGCCTCGGAACATATCTACCCTAGAAAATTTAGAATTCAAAATATGGTGAATTTGATTGGATTTATGTTTCGAACTTGTAGCCGGTAGGTTCGATGCGCCTGAAAAATTTTTAAAGAAGCTATAAAAAGGGTGCGAAAATAGCGTGGAATCCTGGTAGGAAAGAACTCAAGAGCCTGAAAAGTTCGAACTCTGCTTCAAGATGTTGAAATTTTTTAATTGTAAAATAAAGAGAAGACAAGTTTAATTTTGAGGGAGTTTTCTGCTGAAGAGCTAGTCTCAAACATGCTTATGTAGTTTTTGTAGATGTAATTTTGACGGATGGAGCGGAAACGGTGTTTTGGGTTGCTTCGAACGGTAAAATTATCCGCGCTGGAATGTAAGGAGGATGTGCTGTCATTAGATAGAACTGGTGCTGGCGATGCATTTGGCTCTGGGCTTGGTTAGCCAGTGGGCTCAGGTGCCGACAAGCAGAGTATTCTCTATTTGCTAGCGCAATTCGACATCTGTAAATCCAATATATGGTGCAGGAATTTTATATAAAAATACCGAACTTCATTCAATGCCGTAATGGGAGATTAAAATATGAAAACCTCATAAATTAACAGAGCTTTGGTTTGAAGGCGCTATGCGAGGAAATTCGATTTTGGTGTTTTGAAAATTGAAGCTACCAGAATTAAAAAGTATTTCAGCTCGAATCATGTGGAGCTATATCGAAAGTCGTATGATATTGAGCGAACTCGTTTCTCTGGTGATAGTGTTTTGGTGTTGAGGCTTTTTCGGCTTTGGTTAATCGTTTAAAATGAAGAAGGGTTCTGGTCAGATTTTGGCAATGATACTGCAGAAGACGGCTTAGTTTCGGTAAAAACAGAAAAGATGTTGAAATAAATAGCGAATAATGAATTTAGCCGAACATTCAAAAACTTTTTCGAAAAAGACTTAAAGCAGCAAATTCTTGAAGAATATCAAGCGGGAATTTTTCAGAATTATTCAATTCAACAAATAGAAGAAAAATTATTTTAAAAGGAGAAAATGAGATATCAGATTTGTGTTTCAGGAGCGGCAACTGGTGATAGTGTTTTAGCTTCGCGAGATTTAGCTTTTAGGCTTGGGGCAAGAGATTGTTCGGCAGGGGAAGATTTTAACAACTGGTGCAACGGTCGGGCTACCGCATCACGCTGCTTTGGGTGCTGTGAGCGTTAAGGGGCGGACGGGATTAAGTATTGGTTTTTCGCCGGCTTCAAGTTTTCGGCAGCATGTAAATACTTATAAATTACCGTTTAAGCCTTTTGATTATATTAATTTTGGGAATGAGTTATGTTGGGCGTGATACACTATAGTGCTTTCGAGTGATGCAGCAATTACAGTCGGTGGTCGAATGGGGTTCCTCCACGAACTCGCAACTGCTTTAGAATCTCGCAAAGTTTGCGGTATTCTGCTTGGAAGCACGGCGCTTGCTGATTATGTTCCAACACTTCTTCAAAATGTTGAAGCACCGGGAACGAAAGATATAATTTATGACAACAACCCCGGAACGGCTCGTTCGAAAAGTGATTTGCAAGACTAGATGATGCGACCTCATTGCGCCACGAGATGATGAGCATCTTTTCAGAAAAGCGCTGGGGAACGGATAGGGAAATTCTAGAACCGCTCAGGATTGGGTGGTTTTATGAACTTGACTTTTTATAGTTAATTGGCTATAATGGTGTTATGAGAAAGCAAACCTTATGAGGGCTTTTTACAATTATTGAAGTTGTTTTAGTTCTTGCGATTGCTGGTTTAATATTTTTGATGGTATTTTTAGCATCCCGGCTAGCTTTGCAGCGTTCACAACGAGATGCGCAAAGGAAAAGGGATATTGCGGTTATTAGGGCTGCTGTAGAGAATTATAGATCAAATAATAGGAGATATAAGAACCTTATATGCAATACTGGCATTCTTGAAAATAGGAAAGAGGTCCTTTAGCTGATTATTTGAAAGATGGAATAAAGTGGTGAAAACTGAATGGTATTGGATTTCGACAGTTAGCCATGATGGTGGCACTGCTTTTCTATATCATCTAAGTATGACCATAAGACTATAGTTATAGCTATTGATCGTGAGTGCTCGGGTAATAGGGATACTTTAAAAATGAAGGTTGGTGGCGTTGCGATTCTTTTCGGGCTTAGAAACTGGACCCAAATCGAGCAGCTCGGATTTTATGGATTTAATTATTGTGAAGATTTGATTTATTGTTTTTGATGCAAAATATAGACAATGAAAATATCACTGAGTTTGAATTAAAATCATCATCAGCCCACAGGTGATCAACCACCAGGCAATTTCCACAATTAGTTGAGGTTTAAAAAGGTGAGCATGAACAAACTTTTATGGGTGTGACTGGTTCGGGCTAAAACTTTTAGCAATGGCAAATATTATTCAAAGCCACTCAAAACCAACTTAATTTGGCGCATAATAAAACTCTTGCTGCTCAGCTTTACGGTGAGTTTAAAAGTTTTTCCTGAAAATGAAGTTCATTATTTTGTGAGCTATTTTGATTATTACCAACCAGAGCTTTATACTACAAAGTACGGATACATGCATCGAAAAAGATTCATGAATAGAAATGAAGAGATCGAAAAACTTCGACATCGCTGCAAACCGAGGCTGTTAACTCGGAGCGATACGATTATTGTTTCCGAGCGTTAGCCGTATTTATGGTATCGGTTCGCCAGCAAGCTATATGCAAATGGCGTTGCATATTAAACCTGGAATGCGGTATAACTGAGATAAATTTTTCGAGGCATTTGAAAGATATCTAATATGAACGAAACGATGTTGATTTTTCTCGCGGGAACTTTTCGAGTTCGTGGCGATACGCATAGATATTTTCACTCGCGGATCGGATTTAGCAGTGTGGGTGGAGTTTTTGGTGATGAAAATTGACAGGGCTAACAATCACCAATCTGCTCACGGGCGAAATTCTTGAAAACCGCAGTGATATTTTCAAATTCACACTATGCAACGCCGAAAGAAATTATCGATCGAGCAGTTCCACAGATTGAAAAAGAATTTTACGCACGACACGAATATTTCGATCAGAAGTTTTTGAAGCGCAACGATTAGCTCAGCGTACAAAATATGACCTTTTGAAATGCTTCGAGAAACTGGATTTGTAAAGGCATTGGAAAAACTATACGCGATACTTTTAACTGAGCGCGCACAGTGAGCAACCTGCACCTGCTGGATTATTTGTACCGGATGATTTTTGCTTTAGTTGATGAGTCGCATCGATGAGCTTTACCGCAAGTTCGTGGAATGTTTAATGAGTGATCGTGCGCGAAAAACTGTTTTGGTAGATAATGGCTCGTTTGCCATCGTCAGCATTAGATAATCGACCTTGACTTTGATGAATTATAAACACATTAATCAGGCGCGTTTATGTTTCGGCAGCCTGGCGATTTTGAGCATGAGCGTTCGCCAAACCAGCTCAGCAGGTTATTCCGTCCAGCGAGGGTTATGATCCTCGAAATCGAAGTTCGAAAAATTGAAAGCTAAGTTGCACGATTTAATGGAGGAAATTCAAAACGGATTTCGAGAAAAGTCAGCGAGTCTTGGTTACAAACTCTAGCAAGAGGATGGCTGAAGATTTGAGGATTTTTGGAAGAAAACGGGATAAAACAGCCTGGTATATACATAGTGAAAATTGATACCTTGGAGCGTGGTGATATTTTTGCGTGATTTACGCGAAAGGAACTATGATGTTCTTGTTGGAATTAACCTTTGCGTGAAGGTTTAGATTTGCCAGAGGTTAGTTTGGTCGCAATGTTTAGATGCGGATAGAAGAAGGTTTCTTGCGTTCAGAAAGCGCATTAATTCAAACGATCGGGCGAGCGGCTAGACACGAGGAAGGAAAAGTACCATGTATGCCGATCAAAATAACTCGTTCAATGAAGCTTTGCAATTGATGAAACAAATCGGCGACGAGAAATTCAGCAAAAATATAATTTCGAAAAACGGAATTACGCCAAAAAGTGTTGCGGTGAGATTAGTGAAGTGTTGCGTGCGATTATTCCGCAAAAAGATAAAAACCAAAACTGGACTTAAGAAAAATTCGTGAAGAATGGGATAACTGATTCAAGATTTAACAAACCAAATGAATCTTGCCAGTGCGAATTTGCTTTTCGAAGAGGCGGCAGATTTGCGAGATCAGATTGTGAAATTCGAAAGAAGATGGCGTAAAAATAACCCTAGGTTATTTTGTAATTGAGTTTTGATTTTCTATTTCTGCTTGAGAATTTATTGTCTTTTTATATAGGTCGTCAAAAGCATCGGTTGCTCGCGAATAGATAAAAATAATTGCTATTGTATTTAAAAATTGTGAGTACTATTAATGCTATAAGTCCTATTTTTAATGATCATAGATATCCTCTGTTAAATATAAAAAGAGGCAGTTTTTAGTCTTTACTCAGGACATTGAGAGGGATTTTATCTTGAAGGCGATACATTTACACGTTGGTTTTGTGCCAATAACTGTAGCCAGTGTTGACTTCGAACAGCTCTTCCTTGATTATAATTCCATCCAGATTTGATATTGAGCCCCACCTTTTGCGGCGTTCCTCCAACTCCCGATATGAACTTGATAAGGTTTGCCTTAGGTATCGTAATACCAAGTTCTATTACTTCCTGAGCCGTGGAGTTCTGCCCAGCCTGAGCGTCCACCTGAACTTCTACCCACATACCTCACGATAGGTCGTCTGTTTCATTAAACACATACCACCAGCCGCATAAACTGGTTGTGTCGTAATAAAGGCTTGTTGCAACTACTGAAGCAGCTACTACTGCACCAGCCAAATCAAAAACTTTTTGAACTGCATAGAAATTCCTCCTTTGAATGTGCCATGTTTTCAAAAATATGAAAACATAAATATTATAACATACGCAAAACCAAAAACAATATTTTTGTGCTTATTTTCAACACTTTAAAAAATATTTAAAAAGTGATATACTTGTTGATATGGAAAGAATATCAAAAGACGGAGTTAAGCATTTGCGCGAGCTTTCGAGTATTTCGCTAAGTGAAGAAGAAATTTCGAATCTTCAAACTGATTTGGGAAATATTGTTGAATATATCGAGCAACTTAGTGAACTCAATACAGATGGTGTTGAGCCGACCCTATTCGGTTTCGAAAAATCAAAATGTTTTGAGCGAGGATGAAATTACTGATTACGGTGTTAAGCGAGATGAACTTTTGAAGGTTTTGCTGGTCAAAATGTTGAAGCTAATCAGGTGAAAGTTCCAAAAGGTTTTATAGGGAGAATTATGACGAATATTTTTGGAAAATTAGGAGCAGATTTTAACAGAAAGAAAACCGCTGTTGAATTTGTTAAAGAAGCGATTTCGAAAAAGCTAAAGAAATTGAAAAATTTAATGCTTTTGTACGAGTTTAACTGAGGAGCGAGCTTATGCGATACTCAAGAAATTGATGAGAAATTTCGAAAAGGTGAAAAAGTTGGTGAATTAGCTGGTGTTCCTTTTGATTGCAAAGGATAATAGTTTTGGTCTCACCTTCAACAGCTTCGAGTAAAATGCTGGAGAATTTCGAACACCAATTCAAAGCGACTGAGTTGAAAAACTTGAAAAAGCGGGTGCTATTTGTATTGGAAAATCGAATTTGGACGCTTTTTGCGCATGGTGGCTCAACGGAAAACTCAGCTTTTTGGAGTAACAAAAATTCAGTCGATGAAACTCGTGTTGCGGGTGGGTCATCTGCGGATCGGCAGTAGTTACGGCACTGATGTTGTGCCTTTTGCCCCGGGAAACGGACACCACGGTGGTCAATTCGTCAGCCTGCCAGCTTTAATGGTGTTTATGGTGTAAAAGTCAAACTTTATCGAACGGTTTCGCGATTTGGCGCCGTGGCGACGATGGCGTCTTCAACTGATACGATCGGTGTTTTTGCGAAAACACAGAGAGAGTGAGCATGTACGTGTAATGGCAGGGATTGATTTCCTCGCGATGATGATTTTCACAGATTTTTTGGCAAGAAGAATCTGTGCCTAGCTAAAATCGGTGTTGTTAAAGAGTTCTTGGGGTGAAGGTGTTGATCCTGAGGTTCGAAAACTATCGAGAAATATATTGAAAAATGCGAAAAGCTGGCCATGAAATTAGTGGAAGTTTCACTTATGAGTAACATGTCTTTAAGGATTTATTATATTGTTGTAGCCGGCAGAGGTATCTTCGAATTTAGCGCGATATGATGGAATTCGTTATGGATTACGTTCGAAAAATGCAAAAACTTGGGTGAGGTTTTCGGAAAGTCTCGACGATGAAGGTTTTGAAGCAGAAATAAACGCCGAATCATGATTGGTCTATACTGCTGAGTGGATTTTATGATGCGTATTATCTAAAAGCTCAAAAGCACGAACTTTATTAATTGGATGAGTTTAATAAAGCTCTTTGAAGAAGTTGATGGTTGGTCCAGTTGCTCTAACCCAGCTTTTTAAAATTGGTGAAAATACGCACTGATCCAGTAAAGATGTATCTTGCAGGATACCGAGTGTGCCGCATCACTTGCGATTACCTGCTCAGTTCCGCTGGAAAAACAAAAGAGGGGTTGCCTGTTGGTGTTCAAATTATTGGAAAATGGAGTCGGATGAGAAAATTTTAGCTTTTATCTGATGATTTGGAGGATAATTGATGGATTTGGTAATTTTTCGGTTTCTATTCTGATTTTGTGCTGCACTCTTTGCTCATTGGAATTACAAAAACGGAGAAAAATCCAACTTGATAAATTGAAATTTTCAGAGATTAGTTGAAGATTGAGATTCGATCAAAAAGAATGAGCCAAAAGCGATTTGCACTTTGGCATTAATCAATGCCGATAAATTGGTTGATACTGCGATGCAGAGAATTAGTGAATTTCTGGACAGACAATGGGTGAGCGATTGAAGAATTCGAAAGATAAATTTTCGAGTCCGAATTCAATTTGGTACTATAAACTTCGAAATGTGATAGCACTGAAAATGACGCAGATTAATTTTTGACCAAACGCGCCGTGCAATGAATAGTTTTAAACAGGCTTTGAAGGATTTAGAGCAATTTAATGGAAGATATTTTATACGAAATGACGATCGGCATTGAATGTCATGCTTCAGCTAAAAACACCAAACTTTATGGTAGGATAATGATGCACGCGAAAAATCACCAAACGAGGCAACTTCTCGACGATTGATTTTCGTTTGCCTGGAATGTTACCAGTTCTAAATACCGATAGCGAAGCCTCGTTTGGCTGTTCGTGCGAAAAGCATTTCATAAATGCGAAAATCGCTAATGTTAGCTGATTTGACCGAGAAAAGCATTACTGTACCCAGATCTACCAAAAGGTTATCAAACTTCACAGCTTTATCAGCCAATTATTGGTGAGGGTGAGACGGTTGCTCCGCTTTTCGAATGGTAAAAATGTGAGAGAGTTCGAATTGAGCATGCTCTATTTGGAAGAAGACGCTGGAAAATTAACACATTTTTAAGGATCATTCTTTGGTTGATTTAAATCGAGCCGGAACCTCTTTAATTGAAAATTGTTTCTGGATGCCCGATATCTCATTCAGCTGAGGAGGAGGCGCGAGCATATGCTGAAGAATTACATAAGCGAATGGTTTTTGCAGATGTGACGAATGGTGATTTATATCAAGGAAATATGCGTTTTGATGTAAAATATTTCGGCACGAAAAATTTGGTGAAGAGAAACTTGGAACACGAACCAGAAATTAAAAACTCAGCTAGTTTCTCGAAGTGCAGAGCGTGCAGCCCAGCACGAATTCTGAACGCCGTTAAGCTACTTGAAAAGAGTGAAAAGATTAAGCAGGAGACACGTGGCCGCTTGATGGATGAACAGAAAACTTTCTCTCATCGCACGCAGTAAAGAAGAAGCTCAAGATTATCGCTATATGCCAGATCCAGAGATATCCCGCCAATTGTTTTGAGTGATGAAGAGATTTCGAAAAATGCAGGCGCAATTTCCAGAACAGTGCCAGATTATTTCCGTGAAAAATTTAGTGTGTTTTCGGGCTTGATAGTTCCTGGTGGTTGAATACGCCTTTGAGTGATTATCGAATCGCTGAACTACTCCTTGCAACTTGGGGTGATGGTCCTTGGGTTGAATGGACAAGAAATGCAATGTGAGACTATTAGAGAATTCTTGCAGAATATACACTTGAAGAACATAAAGAAAATATGAAGCGAATCTCAATTGGTTTGCTTCAACACCGAGCGAAGAACTTAACATGGATAAAATTATAAAGGCTGGTGTTGGTCCTGCGGTGTCAACTCTTTGGCTCATTTAGTCCGTCGATAAAAAGTAAGGTTTCAACGACGTCATCAAATTTTCTTGGCAATGCTTTGATGATGAAAATCTAGAGTTTATGCCGGAAAAGATTGCTGATGAATTTACTTCAAGTTTTCGATGAGGGGTGTTATTGCACAAAATCGTTGATGAGGTAGCAGTACTCAGCTTCACGAAAAGCAATCGAAGATATTCGAAACGGCAACGATAAAGCACCGGCTTTTTGCTGGTCAGGATTATGAAAAAGATTCGCAGGGTAAGGCAAATCCGGCTTTTGGCGCAAAAATTGATCTTCCGCGAAAGGTCAGGGTGAAAGAGAAAATTTGGAATTTCAAGCCAATTTTAATGGCGATAGAAAATCATCGCTGGTAGTTTGCGATTCTTTTCAGCTAGCGGGTAGAGTTCCCATGAAGATTTTGCCTCTATCTCGCCCACTTGAGATCCGTCTAAAAACCGAGTGAAATTCAAGAGATTAATTTTCATTGATACTCGCTGACCAGTTTATCAGCCGGGAATTTTTCGAATTTCGTTTTAGGGAATGTTAGCTTTTGGTCGCCCATTGGCAGAAAAATCTTGCTCGAATCGAGGTTGAAATGCTCTGATGGAAGTTCTTTATTATTTTACTATAAATGGACATTCTTCTTCATTAGATATTCGAACCTGCGCGTCAAAGATTGTATCGGGGATATGGGATCAAAAACTATTGACACAAGAATTATTTTACGTAAAATACAGAATAGATTTGAAATAAAATCAAAAATAAATAAAAATATCAGGAGAAGAATGAGCTCATTGCGTGAAATATTAGTTGTCTCTTCATAGCTAGCCTTGCGGCTTTCATCACGCTTTGGAATTGTTACTATATCTTAGTAATTCGTGTAACTCGCTGCAGTTGGTGATGTTGCAGAAAATGCAAAAATATAAACAGCAAGTAGCTGATGGAATCGCACCAAAAATGTCGCTCAGGTGACTTCACCGATAATTATCGGAAAAACAATTTTTGACATTTTGGTCAAATTTAAAAACTAAAAGGAGATAATGAGTGTAAAAATTTGGACTAGGATTAGCGGTCGGCGCTTTAGTTGCAGCTGCTGGAATTTTAACCGCTCCTAAAAGTGGTGAAGAAACTCGAAAGAGTTAAAAGAGAAAGCAGTTGCTCAGATGTGGCTACACACACTCAGGAGTTGTTAGAAAAATGGCAGGCGAATTTAAGTTGAAGAAACTAGCAAAAGTTACTGGACCTGTTTGCCGAAGGTGCTAAAAGTAAAACTTGGTGAAGTTGTAGAAATGCAGAAGCTGGTAAAATTCACGTGCTCTAAATACTTTTCGAAGTGGTGCTAGCTTTTGAAAAAGAAAGTTTATTCATGAGGAAAATCGCTCAATCAAATTTGAGCGATATTTTATTAATCAATTAGCAGCGGAAATTATTCTTTGCCTTTTTGTAGCAGACCTCTTTCAGTTATTTGAATATCCTCTGGATTTTATCTCTGTTAAATGAAATTGAATTTGCTAAACCAACCTCTTTGGTCTTCACCTTTGCTTTTAGTAAAATTCAAGGTTTCGATTAATATTTCGCTACAGTTTTATCTTTGTGTAGCAACAGGAATTTCACATTTTAATACTCGATTTCAGCTTTATTTAGATTTTCGAAAGTCCGGCTAAAGAGAACTTCTGTCGCAGAAATTACATTTTTGCAACTTCTTCTGCCATGAACAATTTCTACAACATGCTAATGATGAGCACCTCAAGCGCTGATTCTTCTGATGATCAATTGTTTCAATTTCTTTCGAAAGCATTGTTAGATTTTTAGATATTCGAAAACACTTTGATCATGTCTGAATTTGCGAAGGAATTGATACATTTTGAATGTGGTGATGTTTTTCAGAAGAACTCAGCCATAAAGCCCACTTCTGATTCTACCGAATTTTCATGGCCAGTTGCGCGACTGATGGGCAATGGTGCGGTCATTGCGAAAAACTTCAGCGCCTTCTTTTTCTAATTAAGTTTTACACCGGAGAGTAAGCTTTCCCCATTGGTCACTTCCTGCCGACCTGAAGAGAAACACCTTTGCTATATATATAGATGCCAAAAGTCATAACCCTGGAGAAGTGTGCATGTAAATTCAGCGAAACTTAATCCGCCACCATTATTTATTCTACTTTTGACGACTTGGTTAAATCTGCCATGTTGAAATCCAGTGTCACGTAAGAAGGGAATTAGTTTTATTTCTTGAAAGCCAATCGGCATTATTTACTACTTCAAAATCTTGCCCAGCAGAAAGTTTCGAAACTGAGAGATTTGAGAGTCAGTATAGCTACTATTTCCAGATGAGAGGAGTTGGCGCTCTTCAGTGTCGCGCATTATCACCAATCATTCCAGTTCCGCTACCAATTAGGGAGGGACTCACTCATGACCATGGTCAAGAAACCTCCGTAACCATCATATATACGCCTTAAGTGCCTGCATATGAAGGCCATCAGCAGAAGGACTCGGCGCCGAGGTAGATACGTTTTTGCTTACTCTCAAGACTTCTGGATCTTGAAAAGTGGCTTCTGATCCCGGAAACCACGCCATTTTTAACTCTTTCTGATAACTTCATATCTCTCTCCTTGTTGTTATTTATATTAGCTATTAGCTAGCATGAAAGAAAAGCTGTCCAGCACCATAGACATCTGAAACCATAAAGGCAATTGAGATGATAATTAAATATGATATGGATAGAAGAAAGACGCCTAATGAAAATAGGAAATCTGGTAGAAAAGTGATGGTATTTCACAGTAAGTTCGCCCAAAAAGCAGAATAACCTAAGCTTTATATACAAATCTAGCTCATCTAAGGAAGGAGATCTCAAAAAGCTCGTGAGCGAGCAGAGTATCTTGCGTGAGTTTTCACTTTCAAAAGACCCTGTGACGAGATTTCCTTTATCGCCTTCCATCCGAAACGAGTTTTCAGCATTGGTTTAGCAGGCGCGGGTCTATTTATGGCTTTTTAAAGATTTTCGCGACATTCATTATTGTTGCTGTATGGGATTTGCGCAGCTGCTTATGTTTCGAAAAGATTTAAACTCGATAAAGCGTAGAAGAGTTAGCCAAGAGAGCTCAAACCACAGTTTCGAAAGATTACGACAGAAATGCGAGCTTTATGGGGAGTGATAAAGGTTCTGGTGATTATAAACAGTTGTTGAAAATTCTGGAGATTTCGGACGGGTGCCAGCAACTGTCGCTATTGAAGATCGAGATTTTTATAAGCGTCAAAGGTGCGTTGATTTGACCGCCAATATCTCGTGCGCTTTTGTTAGTCAATTTTAAAGCGTGGAGCAATCTCAAGGTGGGATCAACCTCGACTCAGCAGTTAATCACCGCGGCTCACTTTCTCGAACGAATCCAAAACGTGAGCGTGATTGAGTGGAATTCCCTCGAAAATTAAAGAGATGATTCTTGCGGGTCCAGGCTGAGCAAATGTACAATAAAGACCTCAAATTTCTTTCTATTATATCTAAAACGAATCTCGCATATGGTGGCTGCTTCGAAACGGGGTTGAGTCTGCGTGCTCGAACATACTTTTGCGAAAAAGTTCAGTTATCTAACTTTGGCTTGAGCTGCATTATTAGCTTTCTATCCTCAATAAACCCAGCAGTCTATAATCCATATAATCACAAGCTAATAAGAGCTTTGATTGAGCGACAGCACAAAGTTTTCTAAATGATATGCTAAGCCTCGGCTTTATTACTCAAATAGAAGCTAAAGAAGCTAAAGAATTTGATATTATTTCATATGACAATTAAACCAGAAAAGACCAGATGCAAAACATTAAGGCTCCACATTTTGTTCAGGAAGCGTAAAAGAAGCTTCTTGAGAATAAAACTTGGTGTCAAAGTTGTTGGTGCTGGTGGTTCATAATCCGTTAAGACTTACTGTTGATTTGAAGGCTCGGGCGATTGCTGTTGATGCCAAGTTACTGCTGGTGCTAAAACTTTGTATGTTAGTGGTGCTGATAATATTGCCATGACATCTCGTTGATGTTTCGACAGGCAGGTTATCGCTCGCTGGTTCAGCTGATTATAATAAGACTGGCTATGGCCAACAATGCCGCGACTTCACCTCTGATCCAGGTTCAAGCACATAAGCCTATCGCCGATTGTGCGTCGCGCTATTTAATAAGAAAAGATACATAGTTTATACGCCAGGAACAATTTTTGGGAAGGATGAAAACATAGATTCCCAATATTGTAACGGAAACTATGCAGCTTGTCATTGCTAAGGAATGACGCTTTCAAAGCAATTTTCCACGGTAGGTGCCGATTAGATCTCAGTCTTGGAAACTCTTTGAATATTGCAGCGGTTGAGCTGTTAAAGTATTGTTGGTGTTGATGAAGGTTTGGAGTATTGCTCACCAGCTTGTGTGATAACTATTGTAAAAATAGGACTGCTGGTCTTTCTGCCGCAATCGGTGGTGGATGTTCGGTTCATCAGGATGAACACACAAACGCTTTGCATCTACTCGCAGCGGGGCGGTGTTTATAAAGAATGAACATATTTTACCGAAGTTAAAAATTCATCAAAATCAAAAGATTTTTGAGTGGAAAAGATGAATCAAAACAGGTGATTGATTCAGCAGGCCGTGCTGCGACTACAGACCGATATTCTTGCTGATCCAAGTGCTCTGACAACCACGTTTGCGGTCAAAGTCGAAGCATGGATGTACGATGTTCCGGGGTTTGGACGGCTTCGAAAAACCGGAACAATGATACAGATGGAAAAGGTGCAGCTAAAGATTCTGGATGATGAGCTATTCTCCCGTGGTCGCTACTGGTGTTTGGAGCGGAAACCATGATGGTAGTGGCTTGCGCCTCGCAGTGACAATAGTCCCGTGCGAGAGTTATTAACGAACATATGCGCGATGTTCATCAGCAGGTTTATGCACCACGGTAAATGGAAGGTCGGCGACACTGAAAGGCCATCTGAATTTGAAACTGCACAATAAACGAAAAGAATGATATCTGCCCATCTTTGGTGGGACAAAACAAACTGGTCTCGAATTTCGAAAAAGAGATTGAGTTTGATAGTATTTCGAAAAAGAAGGCATCTAAATGTACCCCGGAATCTACTCGCGTTAAACTCCACTATGAACAACTGATCCCAGTTTCTAAAAAGAAAACAATAACAGCACTCAGAAGGCTACAATGTAAATGAAGAAGATGATGTTCATAGTTGCTCAGACTCTCATCCTTCAAAGCGTTTCTAGCGTTTGCTATTGCAAGGCATGCACTCAAACACCTCATCGAATAAATACAAATATCACGAAAGGTAACTTTGATATAACATCGGTCGTAGTAAAGCTGATGGTGTAACACTCAGCACTGCACTTCCAGCTGGGAATACTAACAGGATTACACCCTAATAAGGGTCAAAACATTACAGCAGAAGTTAGCTGATTCTGGCAGGATACAAAGTCCGCTGGAAAAGTTATACGGGTCCTCTTCAGCTAACCCGAAAGCTCGGCTTAGTCTCTTCAATCTGATAAATAAAACCACCCTATGGAGTAGCTTTTATTATCGCCCATTTTGCACTGGGTGTTTATGATAGACTGAAATGAAGTCACCAATTCCACCTGGAATAACGAAAACGGTTGCGAGCCAGAACTAGATTAACATAAATGTTAAAACGGTTGCACCAATGGCAACTACCGAACCCAAAAGCTTATTCCCGCGAAAGAAATTAACTTTATAAATCTCCCAGCGACTTCGCGTAAATAATATCGTTAAAACTTCTTTCAAGTAGTCCAATTTCGCTCCGCGCGCATTTATCATCAGCGAGCTTCTTTGCAGTAGAATTTTTATTCATCAAAATTATTTTAACATAAATTGTTAAAAACGCAAGCGCTTTGATTTTATAAAGCAACACGATAAATAGAGATGCAAAAGGAGTTGAGGTGAATGAACGAAAAATTAGCAAAAGCAGAGATAAGATCTATCGAAATCTGCTTTTAAAAACTTACAGAAGTGGCTTTCTAGATGAAAGAGCTATCATTGATTTTGAAGTGGAAAGTTCTCAGATTTGATCAAAAATGAAGATTGGGTTGAGCTTGAAGACGCATAAAATCTTAGAATTCGGTACAGCTGGGCGACGGGAAAAGTTGAGCTGGCCCTTTGGATCGTATTAATTTGCTTTACAATACTCAGAAAGTGTACAAGCTCTCGCAAATTATTTTAAAATCACTAATATTAATTTACCAAGCGCAAGCTATTAAGCTTGGGACGTTCGAAGTTCCTCTCGTGAGCTTTCTAGAAGATGTGCGCAGAAATTTTGGCTGCAAATACATTGAAGTGCTTTTATTTCTGACGCTCCACGCTCAACTCCAGAATTATCTTTTACAGTTCGAAACCTTAAAAACTTTCGGCGGGAATCTTATCTCAGCCAGCCATAATCCACCAGAAGATAACGGAATTAAGATTTACTGGAATGATGGTGCGCAAATCAGCTCCACACGATATTAATGAAAATTGAAAAATATTGAAGGATTTAAAACTGGCAAATTTGATGAATTTGTACGGTAAAATCAAAATTTTGGGTGAAGAAAATGATCTATTTTATATTAAAGACTAATGCAAAATTATCTTTATCGATAGAAATGCAAAAATTATCACTGATCATGGAAACTGGAACGACGAAATTTATTAAAAACTCTTCAGTTTGCAGGGTTTCGAAAATACATCTGTGTTGATGATCAGATGAATTTTTTGATGGTAATTTTTCAACACTTCAAGATAGAAAACCAAATCCAGAAAATATTTCTGCAAATAGAATGGCGATTTGTCAAAATTAAGAAAAGAGCAAGCAGATATTGCTTTAACTACCGACCCAGATGCCGACCGAATTTATGCAATGAGTCTTGATGGAGAGGTTCGAAGTTTCTCGGCAATCAAACTGCAATTTTAGTGGCCGATCATATTCTTTCAAAGCAAAGGAAAGACAGACAAATACGCTGAACTGTGGCCTTGGAAATCGTGACTTTATTTGCAAAAGTTTTGTAACTACAGATACGTTAAATGTTTTGAAGCCAAAAATATGGCATATTTACACGATACGCTGCGATTGGGCTGAAATTTATTGGTATAGGTCACAGAGGCGCTTGGGCGAGAAATTTATTGCCGGATCTCGAAGAGACCTCGAGGACTGAAGTTGGCCGCAGACTAGTAGATAGATAAGATGCTGCAAACCATTGACTATCACGATAGCTGAATTGCTTCCAGAATTGAAAGCTCCAGAAATCAAAACCTGAGAGAGAAAAGCTTGATTGGAAATTTGAAGATGAGAATGAAGTGACTTTTGCGGAGACGGAAATCGTCTTGAATTTAGTGGCGCTCGAAGGATTTGTAAAATGCAAGAAATTATGCAAAAATGCGAATTGGAAATAAAATTTTAGCGCATTAAAACATGCGAGATTTTCAGAAAATTTAAGTGAGCTTGATCACAAAGCATAGTTTTCAAAATGTTGGAGAGTGGAAATGCGGTAAGTTTTATTTTTGATTCAGAAGATAGAAGAATTGGCTAACTCGACCAAGCGGAACTGGAGCCAAAAATGAAAATTTATGCTCAATGGCGTTTTGAGAATACAAAGACGTGTAGTATTTGAGAAATATTTTAAGTGATTTTACAGGATTTTAAACGAGTGTTAATCGATCAGTGGAAAAATCAGAAGCCCGAACATTAAGACAAAGCTTGACGGTGTGCAAGCATCGTGAATTTAACGGAATTGGATGATATTTTTGGTAAAATTAATGATGGAAAAGAAATTGGACTCTCATTCGAGATACTAGAAATTAAAAAGATTACTTTCACTAACGATATAGCAACTTCTTAAACTTTTCAAAAAGCTGGAAAAATGATGAGATTTTAGCAAAATATTGAAAATCGTAACGTTAGGTGATAAAATTCAACTTTAAAATTGAGTTTGCTCGGTAACAACAGGACGCAATGCGTGGATTATATCCTTGCTATTATAAAGAAGATGTGAGAGAAAAGATGCTGCAACTCAATTTGAAAGTCACCATGCGCGCAGTAGTTTCCGTGCGTTGATGAGCCTGAAGCAAAGGCGACTTTTTATTAGAGATTAGGAGCTTGAATGGTCTTTGAAGTTTTGTCGAATAGCGAAATTAGTTTGACATGGTAGTGTTCGTGCAGGTTAGATTTCGCAAACGACCAAAAATGTCAACATACCTATTAGCTGTAATCGGAGATTTTCAGCGAGTTTCGAAAACTAAAAGTGGCGTTGAGGTTTTCACTCCGATCAACAAAAGCTCAAAAGGCTCGAATTATTGGATTTTCCGCTTAGATTTTGCAGTGCGGGTTTTAGAGTTTTCATGAAAGATGGTCAAAAGTTCCCACTTTTCGAAATGTGACCATGTCGCTCACCGGATTTTTCCGTAGTGGTGCGGATGGAGAACTCGCTCGATCACTCATCGTGAAACTGCGTTACTTGCTGCACTCCTCAATATCTTCATATGTTGCGTTAGTGATTAGCGCATGAAACTTCACAGTACCCAATGATGGAAATCTAGTAACAAATGAAATGGGGATGAACTTTTGGCTGAATGAATCTCGCAACAATGATGGGAATATTTAGCGACTTGGATGCCTTGGAACCGAGTCGGATGGGAAGAACTTTGCGGTAAATGAAAGCTATTTTGAGTTTACGCCGTGATGCAATTGATGGAGTTCAAATCTGTTTACGTCCCCGTTCATCACCCAGATGAAATTGGCACGATTTTTGATGAGCAATTGTTTATGCAAAAGGCGCAAGATTGATGAATAATGTGCTTCGAAAATATGTTGGCAATGATGCTTTGTCGAAAAGTGCTCATGCAGAGCTCATTTCTTTGAGAAATTTAAATATCAAAATACAATTGGTATTTATGATTGTTTGGGGTGATGCTTCTGGAGAAAACGTTGCGATTTTATGATCCGGTGGCTCTCGAAAAGCGGATATATCCAAGTGTTCTAGTTGAAGATGGTGGTAAAGAGCTGAAACTTCTCTTCAAAAACGATGTTGGTAGAAGCAGAGATACGCGATGTGTCGTCGAATTTGGCCGATTCTACTTGGCTCAAATCAAAATAATTTGCCTGAGAGATTGCGACTCAGATTTAACCCAGTGAAAAGTTCAGATTTTGTGCACACAACTCTGTATGAATGTTGCTCATTTTATTACGAATCATAGCCAAAATCTTTTCGAAAGTTGCTTGAAAAGGTTCGAAATGGTGATTTGGATGAGCAATTTCTCGTCTTCAAATTCTACAGGAACGTTCTTTGTCACGCGGTGGCAAAATCTCCAAGTGTTGAGCTGCTGCGAACTTTACAGAGTTGGCGGGATAAAGAAACTTCTTTAACGGCGTTTGATATGATTAGTCTTTTATCGGCGAATTGAAAATTTTTATTGATGAAGATTCTGAAAGTTCGATGATATGTTGGCAATTTAGCTCAAAATGAATTTGAAAAACTGGATCTATTACTGGCGAAGATGAAGAGACATGCAAAACGTAGCTCAATCTTGGCGCACATGATTTATGCTGAAAATGAAAAAGCGATCCTATCGGTGCTTTTTAGATATTTTTATTTGCAGAACATGGAAGATATTTGATCTCGTAAAATCGAAGCTAATTTTATCCGCAAAGATTCAGTTTTGAAGAACTTCCAGAATTAGTGCAAAATGCCTCGAAAATTACAAGAACACTTTCAAATGTTGATTATCGATGATATGCGGTTACAGGCTTTAACTTCAACTAAAACATCTCTGAAATCCGGGTGAATTACTTCTTTGATGCTTTGAGAATGATATAATTCGAACCCAGGATATCTTAAGCTGGTATGTTCATTTCAGCTTCGAAATTTGAAGACTCGAGAGCTAGCATGGAATGGTTACGTGAAAATTGGACTACGAGGAAAATTTGATGGCGATAAAAGTTAGTAATGATTTTTCCATGAGATACTATAGGCAGTAATTTTACGAACTGATAAACATCTTCAAGAATTTTAAAGACGGTATTTGAACCTCTAAAAATGACCCAAGCTTTGACTCGAGCAATCGAGATGGTGAGCGAGAGATTGCCATGGGCGAATTGCTTTTGATCAATCGAGATAAAATTGTTATTGATAAATTCTTGCAGTACTTGATGCTTTAAAACCGACCATATCTAACGGTCGGTTTTACTCTTATTTCTGATAAAAAGAACTCCTTTCGAAATTTACCATATTTTGTGGCGATGCAATTTCATCTGGTTTTTATCTTCTAAATCTCTCAATTTTGTAAGAATTTCAGATTTGTTAATTTCAGAACCTATTAGGAACGAGAGTTCGGTTTTTGGCAGTTCATCTTTCCATTCTTCAGTATAAATATCAACAGTTTTACCAACCAGCTGAACTATATATTTTGTTCATAGCCTTTCATCTCCAAAGCAGCAAATTCCTCTCATCTCGAAAAGATGTGGTAAATTATCGAGAAAACTTAAGAATGAGGGTTTAGTGCTTTTCTGTTTCGAAAAGCTAAAGATTGAAATTGGTTATGGATTATGATCTTTTGTGACCATGCTCTGTGTTCTTCATTTCTATCTTTCATCTCTTTTGTTCGGATGCCAAGATTAAACCCAGGGATTAATATGCGTTCGCTTTCAACAATTGCAGAATTTGGGTTGATTTTCGAATGAATCGTGTGATCTCTTTGGAATTTTAACTTCAGAAACTAAATCGGTTTTGTTTAAGATAATAATATCACCTGCTTTGATGCATAAATGAGTCGGAAAATCACTCGTAGAATTTTCGAAATTTCTGAGCGTCGATTAAATAAAATATTTCCGCCGAAATAAGAGACTGATTACCAGAATATTTGCAAAGTTTTAAGTAAACTCATATAGGCTCGTGCAATTCCGCTGGCCTTCAATTTATAATTGCAGAATACAGCGAATCTGTCTTATTTGCTAATTTTGAAAGGGGTTCGCTTAATCCGTTATCGCCAATCATGCAGCAAACGCAGCCGTTGCTAAGCCTGTCAATTCGCTCATTAATTCCGTTAGAAATTAATTTACCGTCGATATTTATTATGCCAAAACTATTCACAATTGCACCAATTTTTAGATTTAGCTTGATTTTAAAAGATGAAGTTCAAAAGTGTGGTACCTGAGCCCAAAAAGCCAGAAATCATTATAATCCTGGAATCGATCTTTGTGCTTTTAATTTCTGTTTTTGAGATCATCAAAATATCTTTCGAAAAGCTTTGAAATGGTCAAAATCTTCGGCTATTCATAAAACCAGTTTAACAGATTTTTAGAAAGCCTGCAAGATTTGCATTTTTAGAGGAACATATGGTATAATTTTGAAAGTTGCATTTTGCAGAGAAAATTGAGAAAGAGGTGAAAGTCTATGAAGAGTTTCAAAAGTAGTGATGATGAAAACTTGGATACTAAGACAGTCGAGAAAAGTTAAATGAGTAACGAAAGAAATTCGTGACTTTAGCTCGAAAAAGGATTATATTATTACCAAAGTGCTCATAGATAATATGTGGCTAAAAATATGCTCTTGTGTGGTTTTTGGTCTTGAGGCCATTGGTAGCTGCAAAATTAGTCGAGTTATGGATTTTTAACACATTACTATTGATAGCTTAGTCAACCATAACGTAGATTGTTGCTAATTTCTCAAATTGCTGAGATGAGGCCTCTTCAGTGAGGAGGAAAATTGCAATATCGAGAAAAGGTTGTTAATCAGATGGGTGTGGGCTCTACTGAAGGAATGAATTGACTCAATAACACGGAAGCAGAGGAGAGATGCTATGACTTTTTGAAGAAAGTTTTCTCGAAGAGATAAATAAATTCGCAATTAGATTTTTATTTTCTATTTAGCTTTTGCTTTAACTTTATTGCTCATGGCAACAATGCTTTTAATAGTTGAAAGTCAGCCAGATGAAAGAGCGACTATTTTTGTCGCAGTGGCATGGATTTTACGGAGTTTTACCTGGAAGATCCGTTGTTTCATCAGAGCAAAAGAGAAAATGCACTATAATGTTGCTACAAGAGTTAATGATGGTAATAGCAATACCTCTTTCTTCTTTTCACTAAATGGCAATTACGTCATTGAAGAAGAGATTAACTTGATCTTCAAAAGATTGCGCTTTTTAGTTAATAAAACTTAGCCCTGCTAAATATGCAGTGGTTTTTCTTTTTCGAAAAATCTGGTATAATATTTATATTCTATATATTTTTTGGAGGTAATAAAAATGTTATATGAAGTTCTTTATGAAACGGGAAGTGAAAACTATTCCAAGGGTGAGATTCACCTTCTTCCATTAGTATCAGACACTCGGAGAGCGTTAAAGCAATCGTGATTGTGACATTAAAAAGCTGCAGAATGTTTTATATATCGCAGAAAAAGAACATAGTAATATACAATGAGGACTATAAAGTCATGAAAGAGAAGCTACAAAAAGTTTTAAACTTTATAAAAACTCTTTTATAAGCGGTTCTCTGAAAACAGTTGATAAAAACACTCTAAAGGCTCCGGAGAAAAATGGCGTCTGCTATTGCTGGAAATATCATCAATTTAATCGCGCAAGACGATCAGCTTGGACATGAAGAGATTGCGGTAATTTCCTCCACTCCTAAAACCCTATTGTCGGTAGATTATCCACCGATACCGATATACTAATGTTCAATATCTATTTCGCAGGATTGGATGCCTGCGAGAAAATACAACGCTTTTCGGAAAGCAGTTTGCAATTATCATCAGTAGCAGGGACAATTGGTCTATTGACCAATTTATAAGAGGATGTGGTCCCTCGTCTTGACAAGATAATCTATAACGGTATTTCTTCGATTTTTAGGTTCGAAGAAAGAAATACTTGACGGTGAAATTAGATTTAAAAATAGCCTATGAAGCTCTTGTTGAGCTATAAGTTCAGCCTAATCGAGAGATACCGTATTTCACTCTTCTAATTTAGGGGCCCCTTCGGCTCTACTTTGACTTTAAGCTTGAAATTTGATAAAATAAAGATACTAAAATATTACTTGTTCGAAAAATCCGACCCTATAACTTTTCAACGACTTTTTAATTTAAGGAGAAAATGACTGATAATTTTAACGAGAAGCAGGCTCAAAGCGTGCTAGGACTTGCAGAGCTCAAGATTTGCATCGTGATAAATATGTTGGAAATGCTAAAAAGAGAAAAGTCAGAGAACAATGATAATAAAATTGCTCAAAAAGGCGAAGAATATTTCGAAACAAACTCGAGCTCAAAAATCTGACACTAAAAAGGTAAACCTACCAACAACAACACGTCTGTATGCTGTTGTGTGAGCTCAGCGAATGATTTCGAATGACATCAATATGCGAGCAACACAACACATCGTAAATATCCTGTTAATAAATCGCTGTTCAATGGTTTTTGATGGCGAACAATTAACAGCTTCAAAGTTGAAGAAACTTCGCCCAGAAAAAGATAGTGTGCGAGTGATTCCGCTTGGTGGTTTTGGGTGAGTTTGGAATTGGTAAAAATATGTTCGCAATCGAGTATATGGATGAAATCCTAGTTATCGATATGGGTTCAATTTTTCCCTAACGAAGACTACCCCTGGTGTAAACTTTATGACGCCGGATATTACATATTTGAAAGATAATATGCATAAAGTCAGGCGGTTGCATTTACTCATGCCCACCTTGACCACATTGGTGCGGTTCGTCAGCTCTTGCCTGAATTTGGAAACAATATTCAATTTATGCTACTGATTTTACGATTGGTATGATTAAGCGTCAAATGGAAGAAGCGGTTGTTGAAGTTTCGCCAAACTATCAGTTGGTTGATCCGTTCAAGCATGAACAGATTAGAGTTTCTGAGCATGACGCTTGAATTTGTGCACGTTCTTCACCAATTCGAGGATGTAGCGATGGTTATTCGTACGCCAAATGGAAACATTGTACATATGGGTGACTGGCGTTTCGAAAATGATCCAGTCGACACGCAGTTCGACCTTCCACGCCTTGGTTGAGATTGCGCAAAAGAAGGCGTTGATCTGTTAATGAACGAAAGTACTAACATCGATACACCGGGAACACACCCGCACAGTGAATATTCTATTGGTGAAAGTGTTGGTGAAGTTATGACAGCTTACCCTCATGCTCGGTTGATCTTCTGTGTTTTCAAGTCCAGATTTATCGATTGCAATTGATTCTTGATGAAGCAGTAAAACATAATAGAAAAAGTGGCTTTTGCAGGTTTCTAATATCGATTAACGTAAATCGAAAGTTTCGCTTTTACGATCGCGAAAAATTAAAAGTTCCTAAAGACGTTATTGTAAAATGGAAGACATCGTTAAACTTGATGATTCGAAGTCTCAATCGTATACCGGCCTTTTCACAGGGTGAATTAAATGCTGCTTTTTGAACCGTATGGCGACTGGAGCTCACCGATTTGTGAAAAATAAAAGCAACTGATGTTGTGGTGTTTTCATCAAGTCTATTCTGGAAATGCCAGAGTTGCCCAACAGTGGATGGATTGTTGCGCGAGGGGTGCCGGTGAATTCAACATGGTCGTGGTCATTATCACGGAATTGGCCTCACATCTCTTTCGGGGCATGCATTATGATGATCATGTTCGATTGGTTGAAAACTATTCATCAAAAACTACTTGCCAGTTCATGGTAATCTATATGCTTCAACATAATGCCGAAATGGCGCAAAAGTGCTTGGGCTAAACGGCATGAAATTCTTGTTGCGGATAGTGGTGATATTGTGAATTAACCAAAGAGCGCACAATTAGGTGGCCGCGTTCATGTTGGATCAATTCTTTACGACAATACTGGAAACACAGTCCATGAGCTGCTGCTGAAAAAGATCGTTTACATATTTCAACAGAGGGATCTTATTATTGTTCTAACTATCAGTAAGAAAAACGGGTCGGTTACTGAAGACTCCGGATGTAATCTCTCGTGGATTTGTATATTCTTAAAAGATAGTGAAGAATTGATTGGCAAGATTCGTCATTATTTTTGCGAATTAAAACTGATCGCGAAATTGAACGTAAAAATTGAAATTTCTGATATGAAGCAAGAAATTAAAGACGATGATTTCACACTTACTTTTTGATAGCACTGGTCATACACCGATCGTTATTCCTGGTTGTAAATAAAGTTTAAAATTTCACCAAAATGAGTAGTGAAAACTGCTCTTATGTTATAAAATTTTAGCCGTAATCAATGCTCATGATATAATAAAGTAATGAATTTGAACTCTTCGCTCGGTTTAGTAAGGTGTTGGCGAAAACACTTGATCTTTCAACGCCAACCTGCGAACTGTTGGCGATCTTTTAGAGTCCTGAGAAAATATTGTGCGACGAATTTTGCAAGTTTGACTAGTTTAAGCGAAATTAAGCCGGGAAAGTTTTATTTAAACAGCTGCTGAAAAAGTTTCGATGCGTCAGAGTTCGTCGAGACAGACCATAACTGAGGCGATTTTAACAGATGACAAAGAGAAGATAAGTCAGATTTGGGTTTAATCAGCCCTATAGAGAGTTAAGCAATTGCAAGATGAAAATGAATTTTATCGGGAAGATTTGAATTTAATTATAATCGCTACCAAATCACTGAAACCCAAGCGTAATGAAGCGCGAGAGTTGCCGAATAAAACAAAATTTTGAAGGTGAAAATGTGAGAAATTGGTGCCAATTTATCATCAGGGTTTGAAAACGGAGGCAATTCGTAAAACTTTGGCGGAGTTAAAGCCACCGCTCATGAAAATTCTGCCTGAAACTCTACCGGAAGTTGTTGTTCGAAAAGAAAACCAATTTCACGCGCGCAAAGCAATTGAGTGGTACATTTTTCCTGAATCTGGAAAGCGCAGTTTGGTTAGCGATAAAACGATCAGCGAGGAGATTTTGAGCTAATATTGGCTTCGAAATTGAATAAACAGACTGAACAGTTGCGCGGATACATTTCTTGGAGCCAGCAAATTCAAGATGTAAAAAGTTTGTCGGACTTCGTCGATTTAACACCCTCTCAAAGGTTTGCTTCTTGGGAGATAATTCAAAATATAAACAAGATTTTCCGATGGATCGGCTTTTACAGGGTGATGTTGGATCTGCAAAACGACAGTGCGCGACGTTTCGGCATTAAATGCGATTAAGAATGGTTTTCAGGTTGTGCTGTTTTGCGCCAACTGAAATTTTGGCACTTTCAGCTTGCGGAGAATTTTCGAAAACATTATCTTAGGCTAATATTTCCCAGCTGGTGTCGAAAGTTATAGGGTAAACAGAGAGAAAATCTTTATCAAAAACTTAAAAATGGTGACAGTGTTTTTAGTTGGAACGAGCGCAATCATACAAGATAAAGTTGAATTTTTCGAATCTCGCTTGGTGATTGTGAGCGAACAGCATCGTTTTGGTGTAACTCAACGGCAGACTTGGTGCAAATCACACTCAGAAGATGCCACATTTGCGCTATGCATGATTTGCAGCCACGCCAATTCCACGATCATTGCAGTGATTTCGCTTTTGCGGAGATTTGGTGTACTCGATTTTGAAGGAAAAACCGGCTGAGCGAAAACCCGTAAAAACAGAAATTATTTCGCCGGTGTATCTCGTGCGCGATGAATCTCTGCAAATCAAACGAAATTTTCGAACGGGCGACAGGTGTTTATTATCGTTCCGCAATTCAAGAAGGCAAAAACGAAGAAATTAAAAATGTCGAAACAGAATTTAAGCGGTTAAACAGCAGCCCAATTTTAAGGGTCTTTCCCGAATTTTACAAACTTCATGGAAAATGAAATCTGAAGAGAACAAGATTATGTAGCGGAATGGCAGCGGATATTTTATTATCGACTACAGTTTATTGAAGTTGGTGTTGATATTCCAAATACGAGTGTAATTGCGACTGAGAATGCGGATCGTTTTGGTTTGGCGCAGCTTCACCAGTTGCGTGGGCGCGCGTTGGTCGCGGTGGCGGAGACTGCTATGCTATCTTATGTGTATGAGTTCTAATGCAAAACTCAAAGGGCTTCAAGAAATTTCGACACAGACGGGCGGTTTATTTTTGGCGGAAAAAGATCGAGAACCTCGTGGTGCTGGTGAAATCTCTTTATGGCAAGGCTCAGTCGGGCGAAATTAATCTGGAATTTGCGAATATTGGTGATACGCAGACAGTCTTCGCATGCAATCTGCTGTGGACTTTCTTTTCGAAAATCAAAGAAAGAATGGATACTGACACACAGGACCGGAAGCTCTTGAGAAATACCAACGTTTAACTGTATAGAAATTAAAGTCTTGACTATAGATGTGCTAAAATCGAAAAGTAGTCTGCCGGATAGGTCGATATTTTCATAAGAAATTATTTTCGAAAGGATAAAATGGAAGATCGAAGTCATTAAACAAATGATGGCAGCGGTAAAGACTATTGCAGCTAGAAGACCTAGACCAGAAGAAAAAGTTTTCGAAGTTATTGATGGCAATCGCGGCAGCTTAGCGCAGCGAGAACGGGAAATCGCGACCAGAATGTTCGCGCAAAGGAGCTTAATACTGAAAACTCGTGATGCGGAGTTTTTGTTCAGTACGAAGTTCTTGATGGTGAGAAGCTTTACAAATATTAATAACGAGAAATTTCGGCATGAAGATGCAAAGAACTTGATACAAATGCTGGAAGTTGGTGAAATTGTTGAAGAGAAATTTCCTGTTGAAACTTTGCTGGTCGAGCTGCTGCACAGACTGCAAAACAAGTTGTACGCAACGGCTTCGTGAAAGTAAACTGAACGTGAAATCATTCTTGAGGAGAGTATGAGAGATAAGGTTGGTACGATCGTAAGTGGATCTGTTTCGAAAAGAGTGATCAACGGTTTGTTCGAATTGATCTTGCAAAGCGACTAGAGTTATGCCACTTCGTGAATGATTAAACACCGCAATACTTTAGCGTTGGTCAACGAGTTAAAGTTTCAAGATTAAAGAGAGATTGAGCTGCGAAGGTCGTGCGCCAGGAACCAATTCTTTTCTCGCGCAGATGCCAAATTCGTTGAAATTCTCTTTCGAACAAGAAGCGCCAGAACCAGAAAGCTGATGGCTGGTTAAATTGTTGCAACGTACTCGTGAGGCTGGTCAGTCGAGCAAAATGGCCGTCTTCGCCCAATGATGAGCGGTGTTGATCCAGCTGGAACGCATTTGTTGCAGCCGTGGAGTGCGCGGTTCAACCTGTTATGAGATGAGATTGGCAGCGCGCGCGATCGATGCTTGTAACTGAGTGAAAAACTAAGCGAATTTATCCGTGAAGCTTTGAACCCTGCGGAAGTTATCGAAGTTCAAATTACAAAGAAACTGGTGAAAACGAACGTTTCAAACGAGCAACTGTTCTTGTGGAGTGAAAGATCGTGCAGTATTGCGAATTTGGGCGAGCTGGGCGGAACGTGCGCCTTGCGAGTCGATTAACCGGTTATGGAAGCTTGATATAGAACTTGCAAAAAGCTGCTGAGAGAAGAAGCCTCGCGTGAAAAATGTTGAAGATGGCTTTGTTTAGCGCTTTTAAATGAAAGCTAAACTGAAAGCGAAGTTGTTGAAAACCCAGAACGGAGATGGAGCGTGACCGCGAGAAATTTCAGCGGAGAAAGAACAATAAACGCTAAGAGCTAAGCGGGGTTGACTGCTGGCTTTTCTTATGTTATAATTGTTGCACTGGCACTGCAGCAAAGCACTTAAAAAGGAGGCATTTAGATATGCCAAAGAAGAGACGTGAAGACTCTGAAGATTATTATTCCTGCCGCTGGAAAGGGTACGCGAGGCAATACCGGCAACCCATAGGAATTATCAAAGAGTTACTATCATTGCCCTTTGAAGGTTAGTCACAGAATTCAATTATGGTTCTGTGAAAAACTAGTTCAAGCTGGAATACCAGTTAAAAATATTTGACGACTGTTAGATTAGTCCCGAAAAACTTCCAATAGTATTTTCGAAAGTAGCAAATTGTCAGAAGAACTTCGAAGTAAAGTGAAGCATGATTTTGCTGAAAAAGCTGAAACGACTTGAATTCTTGGCTCCAGCAAAATTTATATCCAACAAGATTGCAAATTCTACGGTAATCCAGCTCCACTCAGCACGCCTGAAGTGATTGAGTTTCATCGCGAAAAGCGATTTTGCTTACTTTTTCCCAGATGATAACTTTGCGAGGCAGTTGGTAAAAGTAATGAGTTTGAACAAATGAAAGCTTTATGAAAACTTCGGTGGAAGTGTTTTGCGGTTAAACAAGTGCAGAAATGATAATGAATACGAAAGTGCATGCACTGTAGTGGGTGAAATCATTCACCGTCCGCGAAGTGAGACAAAGACGATAATTTGGTTTTAGAGGTTGAAAATCGACGAAAACCAGGTTTCGAAAATGCTAAAAGTGAGCTTACAGGGTGTTCGCGGACGCGAATACCGAAAATGAACTCATTGCTGAGGAGTGATTATGAGGGACTATGACGGAAACGGTGAGTTGATGTATCAGATTCCTGTTACAAAATGCAATGAATGGCGGAATGAAATTCCACGCAGTTTCGGAATTAACGGATTGTATTGCGATGCTGCAAATTGGTCGCGATTACGCTTTAGCGGTTCCAATAATGATGATGGCTTATGCGGTATCTTCCGGAAACGTGTGGAGAATATATTGAAGCCTTAGAAAAAGCTATTGAATATTTCAAAAGCCTCTAGTATAAACGCTCAGTAAGTCTGACCTGACACCCAGCAGTTTAGTTATTTGGATTAATATTAGCGAGCCAAGTCGTTTGGCTCGCTTTTTTTCGTTGTTTAGTTTTCCGATGAAATTATAGTAAATATCAATCTTAATAATACGATTGCGTTTCGTGCCAGTTGGCTTTTATGAATAACAATCTTGTCAATCAGTTCATTCACTATTTCAACGGTTAGTTCTGGTAGCTCTGTATATTTTGAAATTCTCGCCATAAACTTGGAGATATTAAGGCTGTCTTCTTGTTGTTTGGCGAGTTTTTTTCAGTTAAGTCAGAAATGGAAGTTTGAAGTTGTCTCTGTTCTTCTTCGTAGCTCTGACTTAGCTTTCACAAAAGCGCTCATCTGAAATTTTTACCAAGTAGATTATCTTCATAAAGCTTCTGAATGATGCTGTCAATCTCTTTAGAGCGGTGTTCGTCCTTTTTGAAGTTGCTGGCGCTGGCGCTTATTATCTCTAGTGAATTGCGCTTGACTTTGTTGCTCCAACTTTTTCAAAAAGCTTCTTGGTCAAAGTGGGCTTTCTGAATGGTTTGGCGGAGTTTACTACTTACAATATCAATCAGGGCAGATTTTTTTGAATGTAGTGAGGATTTTCGCAACCATCAATCGGCTTACGGTAACCAGAACACTTATAGTGGTCGTGATTAAGTCCGTTTTTTTCTCTTGTGGGCAAAAAAATAATGCTTTCGCCCACAAGTTCCACAAAAAAACTAATCCAGCAAACAAATTCTCGTGACCAGCCCGATTTTTTTATACCGTTGATTAGACCGCTTATGACTTCTCATCTTCTGAACAATATCGAAAAGTTTCTTGGTCAATTATAGCTTCATGAGTATTTTTGAAAAACTAACCAATCCTCCTTTGAATTATCCACCTTACGCTTATCTTTATAAGATTTTGTCCGTGTTCGAAGATTGACAGTATGCCCAAGATACTCTTCACGTCCTAAGATAGCGCTTAGGGTTTCTCGCGTCCAAAAAAATAAGGCAAAGTTTCCACATTTGGGCTGGAAGAAATCGACTTCAAACCAATTTCTATTCGATGGCGGTCTGGTTTAAAAAAATTTTGTCATTTTCTAACCCTTTTCGCAATCTCCGAAAGGCTTTTTCCGCTTTTTCGCTTCTTGAAAAAAATCCGTTTTACAACTTCGCTGGCAACTGGGTCAATAATCCAATTTTTTTAGGGTTGTTTGAATCTTTGAGATAGCCGTAAGGTGGGTTAGTAGTCACTCGCTCACCAGCTTTGGCTTTAGCTTGAACCACCGCCCGAATCTTCTTGCTGGTATCTGCCGCATACATTTCATCCATTAGACTCTTGATTGGCAAGAAAAATTGAGTTAGTTTCATTAGGTTTATTTGAATCTACTCCATCATTTAAGGGCGATAAAGCGGACGTCAAAGCTCGGGAAAAGTAATTTCCGTTAGTTGACCAACCTTGATATAAGAGCGACCCAAACGGCTTAAATCCTTAACGATGAAAGTTTGAAACTTGTCGATTTTCCACCAAACGCAGAGCTTCTGAAATAGCTGGACGGTCGAAAAGTTTGTTCCACTGAAACCATCATCAACGAAAAAAGAACTGGATTTAGGGCAGTTTTTCTCTTGCAACTACATCAAGCAGAATTTTCTTCTGATTGATAATTGAGTTACTATCTCCATCCAGTCCATCGTCTTGACTTAGGCGACAATAAACCACTGTAATATCTGAAAGTTTCGAAGTATCTACTTGTCTATAATCTGAAATTGTCAAAGTTCTGTTCATGTGTTTTTTTCTCCTTTTTGGAGTTCACACACCTTATACTTCTATTATACCATTTTTGCTACTGTTAAAGTAGTGATTTATCGCTTAAAAATCAACCTTTCTAGGACATTTTCAAGATTGCGATTTCCAGTAAAACGGTGACGGATTAAGTAAGTCGTTCGACCAATTCGACAAATTTCATCGGCGGTGCGTGAGGGCTGGTTTTGAGTCTCTAGTCTTTGATTCTTTCTGATTCATTCAGCTATTCCTCCCTTGATATAATCTGGGTATTCTTCAAGTGTTATTACAGTGAACAGTTCCCAAAAAGTTATATAGTTCTTTTTGAATTGCTTTTCGAAATCGCCAGCTTTCGCTTGTCATCTGGCACAACCCACAAAAACATAGGGGAAAAACTTCCTTTTTGTCGTTGTTCAATACCTGACCGATAATATTCAATATATTTCTTGCAAGTATTTACGACGCGTGCAAGACTTTCTGTGCTTCGGTCTATTTCCAGAAAATAATGGTCTTCATAATCGTGATTAACTAGATCTAAATAAGCATCGGGCTTTAGAGTTCTGCCTATACCAGAAAGTTTTTGGTAGCTGCGCCAAGAGTTCGGCTCGAAAGGAAAAAGTTTTCTAAAAGATAGATTTTTCTGAATCTCGAACAGCCTCCAGTGTCTCAACAAAAAAACTTTCCGTAATTGCTAAAGTATGTTCAACATGATGTTGGGTTGGCTCGTATTTATTTTTATAGCGCAAAACAACTGTTTCATCTTGGTTTTTAAGAAATTTTAGTCCCTGAAAAGTAATTTGCCAAACATAAGAAGCAGAGCCACGGCGTGCGCCACCAATTCGCCGTTTTAAGTGTGAAACTAATCCAGCTTTCTTCAGACTTTGAAGCGCAAAATTAGCACGGCGAATGGCGGTTTCAAGTCGAGCACTATCCGCAAAAAAGAGTCTGGCTAGTTGGTTGGTGGTCGCAAATCTTGCTTGACTCAAAAAGTAAAGAATTTGCGTATCATTATCTATTTTGTAATTCCATTTCATCTGTTTTGTTCTCCATTAAAAATTTAAAGGGTGTGCTCCCGTAAAATGTGCTTTAGTTACGGAGTAAGTCGTGTGAGTGAAAAATCCTGAAAAACCTTTATTTGTCAGGGGTGGACGGATTTTCTTCATCAACACGATTCGAAGAGCGATTGGAACGCTTTCTGCGTCCCTAAATCTGTTAGTTGTTGTGGTGAATCATCGTCTTTTCGAGACTGGTTTTTTTCAAAAATGTAGTTTTTCGAATTGGCTTTCAATTTCTGAAATATCTTGTCCGTATCGGCTCAAGCTATTCAAAAGATGGCGTACGACTATCTCTAATTTTTTTGGTTTAGGTGGGTATGCTTTACTAATAATCCAACGATAAGTATTTTGTGAAATTTCAGTACTGAATATATGCCCAAAATGGTGGTAAGCTGTAAAAAAATCTTCTTTATCAATCTCCAGAGTATATTTTTGCCATTTCACGAGCTTCATCAAGATTTAAGCCAAAAAAACAATTTTATTTGCAACATTAGATTCAATCCCAGCTTTTTAGACTGAGGCGACATCTGGGCAAGGTGTTGGAAGCCGATATTCCAGCCAACATTAAATTGACGAGATTGAGAAAGTGCTTCATCTAAGTTAGAATTGGGGATTCCTAAGAAACTCGGTGTTTCATCAATATAGATAAAGACCGATTGGCGTTTGCTTGGCTCAACCGAAGACTGGCGCAAAATTAACATCCAGAGCATAGAAGTGATAAGACTACCAATTAGTTTCGCAGATTCTGAACCGATTACCGATTTATTTAGTGGAATCAATACGATCTCTTCGACATTTTGAAAAGATTTCTGCAAGACTGAAAAACTTTGGTTTAGTTTGTCCCAACATTGCTCGAAGTTGCGGACGAAGCAAAAAAACTGTCGGAATTTATTCAAAATGGGGTTTAACATCTGGTGACGTTGAGCTTCACTGAGTAGCTCAAACCAGTTCCAGAAAACTTTCCAGCCCGATTGGGTCTTTTAACTCTCTTAATAGTTTATTTCGAAAAGGATTGATTAGTGAGTAAACTTGGTAGCATGACTAAAGAAGTGTTTGGAATTCTAGCAAGCGTTAGAAAAACTGTGCGATAGAATATCCAGCGAGTAAATTCCAAAAATGTTCAGGATAAAGTCCTTTAAATAGCTCCAGTAGATAATCTGCAATAACTTCTGGCTCGATACCGTGTTTAGTGAGCTCAAAAGGATTGATACCAACAACTCGTTTGGCGGTTGGCGAGATGACTACCATATCTTCATCGTGTTCAGTTGACGTGCGCTCTAATAGTTCATGAGTAAGTTGACCTTTGGCATCCACCACAACAACGCTATGATTTTTTTCGACTGTATATCTGATAAAAATCAAGTGACTCATAGTGGTGGTTTTTCCGCAACCAGTTGAGCCGAGAAAAACAGTGTGCTTTTTGCCAGCTTGTGCTGAAATTTGGATTGGTCTGGATTGACTTTCAACCGTTTGCGCCAAACTTCGCTGATTTTTTCGGTTAATATTGTAGCCTAAAGGTGGCACTACTAATTTAGGGTGAACATTTGGCACACCTGAAATATTTTCTTCCCCAATAGGTAAAAGCATGAAACAAGCTAAGTCTGAGACAGATAAACTATATGGGAAAGCCCAAGAAGGTTGCGCTTGATTAAGTTTTTGGATGGCTAATGGTTTTAATTCAATGGTTGCATTTGATTCCATCATGCGAAAACTACTAAGCAGGCTGTCAAAAAAATTCCTTTGTTCGCAAAATACTGCGAGATTGGACACCAAGACGAATTTCACATTTAAAAGTAGATTGGTTTAATTTTTGTTTCATCAGCTTTTTGGAGTTTTCAGAAAGCTCAGGAATATTATTTGTAATCACTTGATACCATTTAGCGGATAAATTCGGCAAATCTTTTGGTTGTGGGCGAGGTGGTGAACTTGCGCCAATGACCAACTGAACAACTACTGTTTCATCTGGCTGAAGTATTTTTGAAATTGCAAGGCTTGAACGTATCATGTTTTCTACAGAGTCCGTTTTTAAAGCATAGTGAGATTCTTTGATGTTCACTAACCGCGCAACCGAAAGTTTTTTTCACGCTTTGAGGCTCTTGAAAACTGAATAGCTCGGTGCGATTGAATTAGTTGGCTGATATGTCGCTTGTCTCGTTCTTCTGTTCCTAGTAGATAGCGCACGCGATTCTTAGATAATCGAATTTCAAAAATAACCGCTTTGCGCCGACTTAACCCGATAAGTTGACCCAACATAGATTTCACATCATCTATCTCAAACGGGCGCATCCAGTTGAATTCGCTCCAAGATAGCGCTTCGAATTTTCTTTTCATCTCTATCTCCATTCTTTAGATTTAATAATCTGAAAGGCGAACCAGCCAATGAAAACAACTGCAGTCATCAAAAACCAAGAACCACCAAACTTCCAGAATTAGTTTCACCGCCCAGTTAATAAGCCAAGCACAAGCAACAAATACAAGAATATATGCTATTAGTTTTTTTCATGGCTGGTCTCCTTTCTGCCTCCATTTATACAAGAAAAATTGGTGAAAAAGTTAAATTTTATTACCTTTAGTTTTTTTAGAGCGATTGGAATGAATTGTAAGCAATGAAACAGTAGTATATTTCAACATATTTTTTTCCTTTTGTCTAGTCCAATCAAGGCTTTTTATTTTTCTTTCAAATTTTTCTCAATTCGGACTTTTGCAACCAAGAAAAAGTTGATTGATTTCTTGCCGTTTTCTCCAGAAATTCTGCCAGGGCAATTTCTTCTTCGCTACAGTGTTTTTTTCATCTTTGCTTGTTTTGGTTTTTTTCAAACCAATCCCAAAGAAATACAGAAACAACGATAATTATAAAAAGCTATAAAGTAGTCCATCATAAAAGCTACCTCATTTCATCTTTTTCAGTAGCGTAATAAGTGAACGCTTTTAGAATATAATCTGTATATGCTTTTAGCTTCTGGCGTATTTTTTTGAGTATTTCAGACTGAGTAAGTGACAGATTGCCCACTTTATATAAAATATCGCTAGCGAGAAGCTCCAAGGCTTGATTATCTGCCAACGCTTCACTTAGTGTTTTAGCCACTTCTAACTGATAGGGATTAACAAGTTGAGAAAGTTCTGCTTTTTGGGGTTGATTTTTGAATATGGTTCATGAGATTTCTCCTTTATTCTTTGATGAAATATGTTACAGTTATTCGCCTATAAGCAAGTCCTCCTATCTCTATCACGCCCGAGCTCTGGTGTGATATAATGTTGTTAGCTAACTGATGGCTCTATTATATCTCCACGGAAAGGCTATTTTGTTCCATTTCAATGCCAAAGTAATGCCATTTGCTAGGGTTTGCCTATGTTCACATTTTCAAAACTACTCTCTATTATCTTCAACCATTCCAAGTACGAGAACTGGGCTGTGCCGAAAAGGTTGCCGTAGGTATCACTAAGACACTGTATGAGGATGCGTTGGGAAACATTGCCGATACCAGCTTTAACAAGCTTTACAGCGGAGCAAATCAAGGGCGAACTCTATATTATTTCATTAAAGACGATGAGATAAGGGGAGATGTTGCATGTTACTTGTTTACGGTAGAAAAACGCTTGAAAAACGAAAACTACCGTGAAAGCAAGTTTGAACTCCACGACACGATTGAAGAAATTTACCAGCTTTTGGAAACTTCCGCTAACTTTCCCAAAAGATATTTACAGTGGTCTGAAAACACTCTTTCGAACAGCATTACCAAACTCGACCTTATCTCTTTTTGGCGGAATGTCTCTATTACGCCCTTGCCAATGCTAAAGATAATCAGGTCAGCTACCATTCTCTGGAATTTCAAAAAGAGCAAGCAGTTTCGAATTTTTCTGTTTGAAGACCTCGTCACAAACACCAGTAACCCCAACCCTCGAACGGTTCAAGCCCTTAATTTATTGGGCCAAGAAGATATCACACTTTTTCGAAAAAAATAGCACCGCTGACTTTTTATGACAATTCCTTTGATGAACTATCGGGTGAGTATGTCGAAGACCACCAGCTGATTTCGCACTGAAGATTTCTTTGAGCTGCATGAAACTTTTTGAGGTCAAGGCGGTGGAGATTTCGAAACTGCTGGAGGCGGGTTTGCTTTTTGGGTGGTGGACGGCACGAGATTTTAGTGAAGCAGGCGAACTGGCGGGATTTCAAACCGATGAGGAGAGTGCTGGTTTTTTACCACTAAAGCCGAAGACTATGTTTTTAACTATCACGCCTTCCACCTAACCCAAACGGCGAAAACTTTGTTGAAATTATTGGAGATTGGATACAACCCAGAATTTTTGGTAAAGTTGGGTCAACATTTTCGAAAGGAATTGTCGGAAACGCCTGTGCAGGTCTGGCCTATATGATGTTGGAGGCGATTGATGAGCTGGAGAGTTTGAAGAGGTTTGGGGAGGTGAAGAATCTGTTAAAATAAAGAAAATTCAGAAAATTATTGACAAAATAGAACTTTTGGTGTATAATGTAAAAGTTATTCAGTAGAAGACAACAAAAACTGCAAGTATAGCTCAAGGTGATGAGATAGGGACTTACAGTTTCATGTAAATATTTTGTTATTCTATTGTTTAGGTTCTTTTCTATTTAGCACCATTCTGAGTGGTGCTTTTTATTTTTCGCTTTTGTTATACTACCTATTTTTCTCTAAGAAATATGCTGCTTAATGTTGAATGTAACTAAGGTATTCTGCATAAGTCATTTTAACTTGTTGCTTTTCTCCCGTGCAAACATTAATAACGGTAACATTAACAATGTCTTGAGGATTTGGCTCTTTAGGTGATGAGTATTGATTTTGGTTAGTTTGTATTGTTTTTATATTTTTCAATCTCAAAACTTTGTCTCAGATAAATTTTTAAAATATTGTTACTTAAATCATTGTTATCTTGTGTAATACCTTTAAGTTCTTCAATCGCTTTATCTGGATTTCCTGCAAGAGTATCTCCAAATTCTTTGACTTCTTTTGGGAAAGTTTACTATTCTATACGCTTCTAACTTATTTATACCATCATGAATAACATTTGGAGAGTTAACTAAATCAAAAGGTAAACAAATTATACTAAGACCAGTATAAACATAGGGCAAAAATCTTAGTAGTTTTCATATTTGATTCCCTCCATAAATTATTGTGAAATAAATTGTATGAAATTGGAAAATAGTCAAACAAGAACCCTGAAATAGAATAATTTTTATTTACAGTAATATTATACAAAGAAGTAGGAGATTTTTCAAAAGATTTCTATTTACTATTTATCGAGGTGTAATCTATAGTAAAAATATTTCTCTGGAGTCAACATTAACAGGAGGATTTTTATTCTTTGAAAGAGCAAACACTTTTTAGCTATTATATAAAAGCAATAGGAAGAACAATTTGAAGTATTTGACCTGATTAATAATGGCGCAACAACAAATGAATACGTTTTGTTGACTGTCTCTCGCACATTACAGAACAAAGGAACTGACTAAAATGACCATTCTACCACATTGTCCCCTCAAGTCCCACCCTCGTGGGTCTTTTTCATTTCGTTAATTTTCTCTAAAAATATAACTCACCTGCTACAATAGTAAAGAAAGGAGAAATTTTGACAAAATCATCACAAGAACAAATTAGAAAATATCAAAACCATAACTATCGGTTATGCTCGCGTTAGTTCAACAGATAATCGGCAAGAATTGGGGTTATCTGTTCAAAAAAAGCACTCGGCTTTTTGCGATAAACTCTATATTGAGAAAGACTCAGGCGGAAATCAAGAGCGACCGAAGCTTGATAAGGCGTTAAAATTAGCCAAAAATTATGCTAAACAAGGGGTTAAAACAAATTTTGTCGTATATAAAATTGGATAGGCTTACGAGAAAGATGCTTCACCTCTCTGCTATTATTGAAGATTTAACCAAACATGGTATTCATCTTCAATCTATTCATGAAAAATATTGAAACAGATTCTTTAACTGGAAAATTCTTTTGTTTGATGTTGGGTTATGTGGCAGAATGGGAGCTTCAAGCGATTTCGGAACGCACTAAAGACGGACTCCGTAAAGCTAAAGAAAAGGGTGTGAAACTTGGCAATAAAGGGTTGCCTAAAGATACCGAAAAACAAATAATCGAGCAATACCTACAAAAAGAAAATTCTGTTCGAAATATATGCCAATCAACTGGAAATTTCCACCGCAACTATTTATAATGTGCTAAAGCGCAATGGTATTCAAATAAATAGAAGAAATCACCTATAATTGATTGACAAATCCTTAGAAAAATAGTAAATTAAACCTATCAACAGTTTTAGCAAACGGTCGTCAACTAAAACAATGAAAATAAAAAATGCCAATTCAACAAGGTAACTAAAACCTTATTAAATCAGCATTTAAAATATTTTTATTGATAACTTTGATTGTTTTAACAAACGACCGTTAACTAAAACAAAGCTCAACCCCTATTGTAGCAGGGATTTTTTGAGTGAAAAAATAAAAATGGAGGTTCTTTATGGGACTTAACGACTTAAAAAGCCGAATCAGTTGAGGTAACAACCAAACTTTCGGTTTCTGATATTGGCGTGATTCTTCAAGAAATTTGCGCCGAGTGGAAAACAACCCCAGAAGCTATTCAGAGTAGTTCGGGTGCATTAGCTGATTTTGACGATAGGGCCGATATAGAAATCGTCATTAAAAGGTAAAAGCTGGCTTATTCTCTCCGCAATTTTATGCAGTTCAGGTTTATGTTTACCAACTTGAGAATGAATGCGGGCTTCAACTCATTGCTTTTAGGTGATTCTGGCTTTTCGAAGATGTGGTATGGTCTTAATGGTGCGATAAAAATGTCTGAAAGCATTAAACGCCGTGACGCCATTGTAGAACGAATTATGCAATATAGTTCGAGATAGAATAGAAAAGAGGTTTAAAAATGAGCACTCGTTTAAATCAAAAAGTTGTTCGTGGTGAATTGGTTGAGATTATTGAAAGCTCAGGTGGTTTTCTTGGCGGAATTGAATATCAATTAGTCGTTGGTGGGAAGATTAAAGAACAATCCAAAGACCCTAAGCTATATTCTTAGTGCCTTTGATAGATATTGGTAATTTATTAGGAAGAACGCCGATGAAAAAGAAAGTTATTTTTCTCATTTTATAATTTTACTGTCATGTTTTACGCTTTTTAGGTTGTAGTTCCCTAAGAACTTCACAGGCAAATGGAAGACCGATATCTTCGACCAAGGAAGTGTTAGAGAAGATGGAGCGAAAATCGCAGGTAAAAGCAACTGGACAAGCCGACCTTGCTTCAATTATCTCTAAATATATTCACTGGAATGCTACTATGGAGATAAAAAGACGGAACTTTAACAATGGACAACGGCGAAACTTTCTCCATCAAATGGCATCAAAAAGGCGACAAAAATTGTAATTGAAGGAAAAATATTTCGGAATTGCAACCCTGTCTGACGACCAAAAAGACTTTATATTTTGAAAATAAGCCATTAAATGATAATTCTGATAACCAGAATGGATTTATGATTGGAGAAAAATTCGTTAAAGTTTGAATTTAAAAAGGTAGAATAATGATGAAAAATTAGGAATGGTGATTACATGTTTAGTGATGATTCTGTTACTTGTTTCTTGCGCAAATAAGAGAAAGGATTTAGTTTTATCGAATTTTCCAAGTATTCAGAATGAGCTAACCGAAAAAGACTTGCTTAAGGCGGTTGGAGCACCACACGAGAAGTCCTCTTCTCTAGTGATGTTACCCAGCTATATGAAAAATTACTAAAAATGGACTTATCCAGTGGTGAATCAATCCTGTCTCAAAAAAATCAAATTGGACTGTGGGGAATAAATGGTATCATTACAGACTACTACGTTTTACAAATTAAAAAGACGGTAAATCAGTGATTGTTTTTCTTAGTAAAGGAAAGGTCATTGCAATTACAAGAAAAGGTATCGATTATAAGTAACGTAAAAGGTAGAGTAATATGAAAAATAGCATTAAAATTCGATTGGCAATTATAACAATAGCTATTATTGGGTTTCTATTTTACGGATTCAGAGATAATGGTTCAGTGCTTTATTACGGGCAAAGCTATACAGCAGGTTCCGTATTTAATCCTGATTCTTATATATCGGCTGGGCTATTTAAATCTGCAGGCAAAGAGATAAACGAACTAGTCTCGAAAAAGCGTGAAGGTAGCCTTACAGGCGTGATGGTCTCTGTTGTAGTTGGCGGAATTACTTTCTTCACACTTTGGCAAGATGACGATTTTAAAGATATTTTAGTGGAAGCAAGAAAACAAGGAGAAAATAATTAAAATGGCTAATTTGGATAATTACTTGATTTTGGTTTTTATTGTAGTAACTGGAATTCTTATCGCTATTCAATTCGCAGGCGAGCGTTTTGCGGATTGGCTGACGGATTTAGTCCAGCAATTCTTTTCGAAAAGCTTGGATAAGCACGAAGAAAAACGCAGAATGGAAAGAGAAGAAGATAAATAAGTTAAGAGGTTACAGTCTAGTTATATTACCAGATAAAACTAAGATTACCTTCTCTTATTCAAATCTAAGGTATCTAGTCATAAAAAGAACCAATATTTATATTCGACGAATAGAAAAAAGACGGCTCATTTTTGAACCGTCTTTTTAATTCACTCATAAGATGTGTGAACTCAGATTACTTTAGAA